>Ga0164295_10000322_pt1 | contig 40565 bp, 36 predicted proteins | sample GEODES006metaG_FD_111798 | JGI IMG/M metagenome (GOLD analysis project Ga0164295, IMG submission 111798) | Oligotrophic lake water microbial communities from Sparkling Lake, Wisconsin, USA - GEODES006 metaG | ecosystem: Environmental > Aquatic > Freshwater > Lake | place: USA: Sparkling Lake...
CGGCGATCCCGTTTCTCAACCAGTACTGGCATCCCTACTGTCTTGGCGGGAAAGCAAGCGGAACAGTCGAATACGGGAATGAGAGTTGGACGTTCGACGGTGCCAAGGTTTACGCCGAACGCAACTGGGGGAAAGGCTTTCCACTGCGGTGGTGGTGGGGCCAAGCGCACGATTTCGGCGACGATGACGTCTGCGTCGCTTTTTCCGGCGGGTTGCTTTCGCTGGGACCGATCGCCCGCGATGTCAACGGGATTGTGGTCAGAGTCGGCAAGAAGGTTATCCGGATGACACCGCCGCTGCTGGTGCGCTCCGAGGTGGGCGACAACCAGTGGTTAATCCGCGGAAAGTCGCCGCGTTATGAGATCGAATTGGAGGGTGACGGCAGGCACCTGCCGCCGCACGTCCTGCCAGTCCCGTTACCTGCCGAGCGGCGCAATATCGACACCGACTTCGAACACCTCGGCGGCCAGTTGCGGTGCACAGTCCGCGAGTCGGGGCGGCTGCTGTTCGATGGCACCTCCGAATTGGCCGCACTCGAAGTGGGCAGCAGGCCGAAATGAGAGATCCCGATCAAGCTGTGCCTGTGATCAAACCGTGCCGAATCGCGAAGGAGTGACATGAGCTTCAACACCCCCGCCGGCAGTCGCGGCGTTTCCCAGCCGGGAATTGCCAAGCAGTTCCTCAAACTCTTTAACAAGTTCTCCGCGGGCCGCATCCGCAAGACCGGTAAATTCGGCGAACTACCGTCCCTGGTTCTGACGACGGTGGGCAGCAAGAGTGGGCTGGAACGTAAATCGCCGCTGGCCTACTTTCCCACCGATGAGGGAGGCTGGTTGATCGTCGCGTCATTCGCCGGAGCCGCGAAGAATCCCAGCTGGTACTACAACCTGGCTGCGCACCCCGATCGGGTCTCCATCGAATTCAGCGGGCGCACCGAATCAGTTGTAGCCGAACAACTCCACGGCGTTGAACGCGAGGCTGCGTGGCGGAAGATCACCTCGGCCTCCAAGCGCTTTGCGGAGTATCAAGAGAAAACCGACCGCGAATTACCCGTCATCCGATTGCGGGCGCGCTAGGGGTCAGCGGCCCCGCCATTGGGGCTTGCGCTTCTCCCGCCAGGCAGCCAGACCTTCGGCGACGTCATCGGTGGCGCCGGCAACCTTGCGCATGACCTCACCGAACCGGACCGACTCGATCCATCCCATATCGGCGGTTCGCCAGGCGACCTCCTTAGTCGCTCGCTGCGCGAGCGGTGCGGCGTCGGTCAGGACGCGTGCCCACGCGTGAGCCTGTGCCTGCAACTCGTCCGGGTCGACCAACTTCCACACCAAACCGGTCTCCTTGGCACGCTGCGCGCTGACAGGTTGCCCGGTCAGCAACAGCTCCATCGCGTTGGCCCATCCCACCCGCTGGGGCAGTCGGATGGCGCCGACGATGGTGGGGATGCCGATCGACACCTCGGGGAAACAGAAGCTGGCTTCTGTACTGGCGAACACGAAGTCACAGAACAGCACGCCGGTCAGCCCATAGCCGATACACGGTCCGTGCACCGCGGCGATTGTCGGCTTGAACAACTCCATCCCGCTCTCGAAGGAGTTGATCGTGGGCTTTTCCCAGAACGTGCCGCCGAATGTGCCGACCGAGCCCTCACCGTCCTTGAGGTCGGCGCCCGCGCAGAAGACGTCGCCGTTTGCGGTCAGGACGGCAACCCAGGCGTCCTGTTCATCGCGGAACCGGTTCCAGGCCGCGTTCAGGTCCTCCCGCAGTTCACCGTTGATGGCATTGCGGGCCTCAGGCCGGTTGAGGGTGATGGTGGCGATGTGGTCCCGTAGTTCATAGGTGACGAGGCTCATAGCTGAACAGTAGTTTCACGACCAGACGCGTCCCAGGGGGCAGGCTAGGTCGACGGTAGACTCGCTTTGAGATTATGGTGAAAGTTGTGACCGTCAAGCCCGGCCTGAAAGCGAAGCCGCACGACTCGGGGGTCAGGAATTCCGTCGGGCAGATGGGCGGCTGCGTCGATCCCAGCGGGTTGGACCGGCTTTCCGGGGGACGTGCTGTGATATCCGCGGCGATCGCCACCCATGGGCGGGACGAGGGATAGCGTGTTACGCCTTCTGAAGCGTGTGTGGATTCCGATTGTCCTGCTACTTGTCGCGATCATAGCCGCGTTCACCGTCGACCGGATTCGCGGGTTTTTCGGCTCCGAGGGAATCCTGGTGACGCCGAAGGTCTTCTCCGACGACCCTGAGCCATTCGACCCTAAAGTGGTGCGCTACGAAATAGTCGGCTCGGGCAGCTATGCCAACATCAACTATCTGGACCTTGACGCCAAGCCGCAACGCATCGACGGTGCGGCACTGCCGTGGTCGCTCACCCTGGACACGACCGCCCCCTCGGCTGCACCCAACATTATCGCCCAGGGTGACGGCGCTTCAATCACCTGTCGCATCATCGTCGATGACAAACTGAAGGACGAGAGGACTGTAACCGGCGTGGACCCGATGACCTTCTGCTTCCTCAAGTCGGCATGAGCACCCCGACGACCGACAGGCCGACGACGGACGTGCCGATCGCCGCCTCGCCGCAGCAGCCCGTCAAACGGCCGCTCGTAGCGCGGGTGATCTGGACCTTCGCCGTTCCGATAATCCTGGCCTGGATCGCGTTGATCGCCGTTCTCAACGTCACCGTCCCGCAGTTGGAAGAAGTTGGGCGGATGCAGGCCGTGTCGATGAGTCCGGATGCCGCTCCGTCGATGATCGCGATGAAACGCATCGGTCAGGTGTTCGAGGAGGGCAACTCCGATAGTTCGGCGATGATCGTGCTGGAGGGTCAGCAGACCCTGGGTGACGCTGCACACGAGTTCTACGACGAGATGCTTGGCAAGCTCAAGGCGGACACCACACACGTGGAATCCGTGCAGGACTTCTGGGGCGACCCGCTGACCGCCACGGGGGCACAGAGCAGCGATGGCAAGGCGGCCTATGTCCAGATCAAACTCGCCGGCAACCAGGGCGAGTCACTGGCCAACGAGTCGGTCGCTGCGGTCAAGGAGATCATCAACAGTCTGCAACCTCCGGACGGCGTCAAGGTCTACGTAACCGGATCGGCCGCCATGGTCGCCGATCAGCAGGCGACAGGTGACAAGAGTCTGCGGGTCACCGAGATGGTCACGTTCGTGGTGATCATCACGATGCTGCTGTGGTTCTACCGGTCGATCATCACGGTGCTGCTGGTCCTCGCCTCGGTGGTGTTATCCCTGACCGCGGCCCGGGGAGTGGTGGCCTTCCTTGGCTTCCACGAGATCATCGGCTTGTCGACGTTCGCAACCAGCCTGTTGGTGATGCTGGCCATCGCGGCCGCGACGGATTACGCGATCTTCCTGATCGGCCGCTACCAGGAAGCACGCGGAGCTGGTGAAGATCGAGAATCGGCCTACTACACGATGTTTCAGGGCACGGCTCACGTAGTTCTGGGTTCCGGATTCACCATCGCCGGGGCAACATTCTGTTTGAGCTTCACCAGGCTGCCCTACTTCCAGACAATGGGTGTTCCATTGGCGATCGGCATGACTGTCGTAGTGATTACAGCGCTCACCGCAGGCAGTGCACTTGTTGTCGCGGCTAGCCGCTTCGGACTGTTGGAGCCCAAGCGAACGATGCGAGTCCGCGGATGGCGAAAGATCGGCGCAGCAGTTGTCCGCTGGCCCGGGCCCATCCTCATCGGCACGGTGGCACTGGCCCTGGTCGGCCTGTTGACGCTGCCCGGCTACCGCACCAACTACAACGATCGCAACTATCTGCCGGCGGACACCCCCGCCAATGAGGGCTATGCCGCGGCTGACCGTCACTTCTCTCAGGCCCGGATGAATCCGGAGGTCTTGATGGTCGAGAGCGATCACGACCTGCGAAACTCGACGGACTTCCTTGTCATCAACAAGATCGCGAAGGCCATCTTCGCGGTCGAGGGTATTTCGCGGGTGCAGGCGATCACCAGGCCGGAAGGGACGCCGATCGAGCACACCTCGATCCCCTTCATGATCAGCATGCAGGGCACCTCCCAGAAGCTGACCCAGAAGTACAGCGAGGATCTAACGGCCAAGATGCTCCAGCAGGCCGACGATATGCAGACAACCATCGGGCAAATGCAGCGGATGCAGAATCTCACGCAGCAGATGTCCGACGTCACCCACGGCATGGTGGTTCAGATGCGCAGCATGGTGGGTGACATGAAGGATCTGCGCGACAGCATCGCCAACTTCGACGACTTCTTCCGGCCGATCCGCAACTACTTCTACTGGGAACCGCACTGCTACGACATTCCGGTATGTGCGGCGATCCGATCGATATTCGACAGTATCGACGGTGTCGACACCCTGACCGACGCGATCCAGACCCTGCTGCCGCTTATGGAGCGCCTGGACTCGCTCATGCCCCAGTTGGTGGCGATGATGCCCGAGATGATCGCCACCATGACGAACATGAAGGCGATGATTCTGAGCATGCATTCCACCCAAAAGGGAATGCAGGATCAGATGGCGGCCATGCAGCAGGACTCATCGGCCATGGGGGAGGCGTTCGACGCATCGCGCAACGATGATTCGTTCTATCTGCCGCCGGAAGTGTTCGACAACCCGGACTTCCAGCGCGGCATGGAACAGTTCCTGTCACCCAACGGACACGCGGTGCGCTTCATCATCTCCCACGAAGGCGATCCGATGTCGGCCGATGGAATCGCGCGCATTGACGCGATCAAGAAGGCTGCCACGGAGGCCATCAAGGGCACTCCGTTGGAGGGATCGACGGTCTATCTCGGCGGGACCGCGTCGATGTTCAAAGACCTGTCTATCGGCAATGCCTATGACCTATTGATCGCGGGAATCGCGGCGCTGGCTTTGATATTCGGCATCATGCTGATCATCACTCGCAGTGTGGTGGCTGCCGCAGTCATCGTGGGCACTGTTTTGCTCTCGTTGGGCGCGTCGTTTGGGCTTTCGGTCCTCATCTGGCAGCACATCCTCGGTATCGAACTGCACTGGATGGTGCTGGCGATGGCGGTCATCATCCTGTTGGCCGTCGGCGCCGACTACAACCTGCTCCTGGTAGCCCGACTCAAAGAGGAGATCCCCGCGGGGATCAACACCGGCATCATTCGCGCGATGGGCGGCAGCGGGTCCGTGGTGACGTCCGCCGGTCTGGTGTTCGCCTTCACCATGATGTCATTTGCGATCAGCGATTTGACCGTGCTCGCCCAGGTCGGCACCACAATTGGCATGGGCCTGCTGTTCGACACACTGGTGATCCGCGCCTTCATGACACCCGCCATCGCCGCACTACTCGGGCGATGGTTCTGGTGGCCGCAGAACGTCCGGCCCAGACCGGTGCCCCAGGCCTGGCCAGCACCGGCTGTGCGTCAGAGCGTCGACGCAACTGTCTGAATCAGGTTCTCAGCCCGTGACGGCGAGGATCTTGATCGCGAAGATGAGTGAGTCACCGGGGCGGATTCCGGCCCGGGGCTGGCCGTCGGGGTAGCCATCGGCGGAGACCATAGCGACAGCGACCGTGGATCCGACCCGCTGTCCGGCGATGGCCTTCTGGAATCCCGGCACCACGCCGGTGAGCGGGAATTCGACCGGGGCACCCCGCTCGTAGCTGCTGTCGAAGACGGAGGCGTCCCGTCCGTTGACACCCATGTAGCAGACCGACACCGTCGCCGTGGGCGCTACGACCGGACCATCGCCGGCCTGCAGCGTGTGCACCTGGGTCTGAGTCACGCTGAACGGGGTATCTACGTTGACGAGCGGGGCAGTGGTCGCGGTGGACCCGATGACCGCCACGCTGCCGGTGGCGCCAGGAAGCGTCCATTCGGGCGTGGCGCCACTGGGCGGCCCCGCCGTCGGGCAGGGGCTGGCCGGAGCCGTGACCGACGATGACACTTTGTCGACGGAACTGGCCGATGACGTATCGGTCTTTGAGCCACATGCGGAAAGCATCACGGTGAGCGATGCTGCACAGGCCGCGAGGGCGACGGACTTCGAGGTGCGGGATGAGTTCACGGTTCGTCACGCTACAGCCGAGCGTGAGCCCAGCATTATTTTCTAGGGGAGTGCCTGCTCAGGGGTGTGTTCGGTACGGATACGCCTCATCAATTCAACTTGACATAATGTGGCTTATCGGCACAACCTTGAGCTCGATCGACAACGATGGCGTGCGCGACGTCAGTCCCGCGCCGCCGGTTTCGCGGCGCTCACCGATCTAGCCGCGACGCCCCCACCGTCCCCGAATGACGGCCGCGTCGAATACCTGCGGCACGACTGCGGCCCGTGACCGCCGTGCCCGGACGATTTGGCCGACTGGTGATGCGACCGACCGGAACGCCGGCCGACGGGATCCCTCCCGGGCTAACCCACACTGCAAGCGTCTAATTCGTCACAGTGACGAATTAGACGGGACAGAACCATCATCGAGTGCGTGGTAACTCCGAGCATCGGCCCGGGATTTAAGTCCTTCGGATGACACTCGCTGGATCGGGTTCAGTCGTCACTGTGACGGATGAACCCGATGAGTGCGTTTGCGACTTCTCGCGAATACAACAGCGAAAGGTGTCCGTGATCGTCGACGGCCTGATCACGACCTCCCCGAGAAGCGAGTTCACTGGTTGACGGTGGATGCACGACGTTGTCATGGGTCGAGTAGACACTGAGTGTCGGCGCCGGAACCTGACGTGATTGCCGCTCTCGGACAAACGCCCCTCCCTCGCGCAGGTCCCGGCCAGCCCGGCCCAGGATTGGACCACGCCATTTAACCCCGCCGTGCGGTGTTCCCACGGTGATGCACTCGGCAACCCGTCCCGCGCCGGCTGCCGAGTGCGCGTATTCCAGAGCGATGAGCCCGCCGAGCGAATGTGCAACCAGGATCACTCGGCTCTCGCCTGTCTCGGCGCAGATGGACTCCACGAACGTGCTGAGCCGTTGGCTACTTTCGTCGATGGACTCGATCCATGGATAGTTGAAGCCAAAAAGTGGACCCAGCGAGGCCTTGTGGAACTGACGGGCAAGCCACCAGAAGTTAGATCGGTTTTGACAATAGCCGTGTACGAAAATCACCGGGATTCCGTCGCCCGGCCCCATCACCCGGCCCACGACGTAGTACAGCGGCACGAGCGGCTGGGTGATGATGACATAGAACAACTCTCGCAACATCGCGCCGAGGTGCCGTACGCGCGGACGCGGGCCGACATGCGGGGCCATCACGAAGTAGGAGACGAAGAGGTAGGCGCACGCGCCAAGCAAGAGGACGCCGCAGACATCCAGGAAAATGAGCTCGGCGAGCCTCGGTGTCACGAGGTGGAGATCGTGCCCGTTGCCGTGTCGAGGTTGATCACGACCATCTCTGGAACAGCCGCCCCTTGGTCGGGTGCTTGACCGAGATAGTTGTAGACGAATTGCCCATCTCGGAACTCGACTGTCTGCGGTGTGATCCGGTCCCCCAAAGGCAAGGCATTTGACGCCTGATACGAACTATCGTCGTTGATGGCGATGACGGCCCAGTAGAAGCGTCCGCTACCGCCGGAGTCGACCATCAGAAGAAGTGCCTCATCCGGGTCACCGTCGCCTTCAACATCGCCTGGGACCGGTTCGCCGACGATGCGAACCGTGGTCGGTGGCCAGGTTGATTCGCCGGGTTGTGATCGTGTTTGCTTCTGCGCGAAGCCGTCAGACAGGACAAATGTGTCGCCGCCGTCACCACTGAGCGTAGGAATTGTGACGATGAGGTCTTCCACGTTCGCGGACGTGCCATCTGTCGGCTCTGCGGAGGCCGTCGCAACCCCGGTCAACATTCCCATGAGAATCACACTCGCGACAAAAAGGTTCGTTTCCACGAAGAGATTGTACGAAAATCGATCTGGTCGGGATCGTTCAATGCCAAATCCAGTCCCGCTACGTCACTGTAAAGAATGAACCACCGGTTCGGCAGTCATGATGGGGTGTGGTGATCGCTGAGTACGCGCGGCGAGCACTATTCCTTCGGCAGTCCTGAATGCTTCGCTATCCATGTGGAATGACTCGATCGGTAATCTGGCGGCTTGGCGCAGAATCATCACCGCGAGGGCGGCGCTGGTGGTGCAAGGGACCACTAACAGGCTGATTTCCGCCGCGGCTCCGGTGAGTGTCATCACCGGCTGGCGCTTGCACTCGCCGCCATAGAAGGTCATCCGCGGCGGCCCGTCCAATGACCAATTGACATTGATATCAACGATCTCGCCCAATCGGCCCTTCAGCGTGGCGATCAACTCAGGTAGTTCCCGGGCAGTCCGCGCCGTACGCAGCCACCACGCGCCGTCAATATCGCGACCTAATGCAGATGACAATGTCAGGCGGAGCCGAGTCGCCGGGCGGCGATCGTCGGAGTCTCTGATCATCAGATCCTTACGGCAATTCCAACCGCTGAGTGCACACGGCCGATAAGAGGGATGTGTGCTTTACGCTACACCGTTGGCCTGGATACCTAGTTCGTGCGCTACACTTAGGCCAACGTTGGCGTCACCACAGGTGGTTCCAGCCTACGTCGTGGAATGAAAGTTCATCTCACCTCCGCGCCAGCTTGTGCTTGCACGACTGCGCGTCGACTCAGATGTTCCGTGCAGCCAAGCACATACGTCTCGCGGCGATCGATTTTGCCCTCCGGCAATCTCGCCACACACGTGCTCAGGCGCGCGACTTGATAGTCGTCGACCAAGCACACCTTTGCCTGAAAGGCATCACCATTATGACTACCACTGCAACTTTCGCCGAACTCGGCGTCCCGAACGCCTTGGTCAGCGAACTGATCAAACTCGGCATCACCGCACCCTTCCCCATCCAGGTGGAGACACTTCCCGATACGCTCGCCGGCCGAGATGTCCTCGGTCGCGGCAAGACGGGGAGCGGCAAGACACTCGCGTTCGCCATCCCACTGGTCAGCAGACTGCAGGGTGGCAAGCGCATTGCAAGCCAACCCTCGGGACTGATTCTGGCCCCCACTCGCGAACTGGCAACCCAGATCGCCGCCGCACTGGAGCCACTGGCGCGGTGCTACGACATGCGAGTTACCACGATCTTCGGTGGTGTGCCGCAAGGCCGTCAGGTGACCGCGCTCAAATCAGGCGTCGACATCGTGGTGGCCTGCCCGGGTCGACTGGAAGATTTGATGAAGCAGCGTCTGGTCAATCTGGACCGCGTCGAGATCACCGTGCTTGACGAGGCTGATCACATGGCCGACCTCGGATTCCTGCCCGCGGTCACCCGAATCCTTGCCGCCACGCCGTCCGGCGGCCAACGCATGCTGTTCTCGGCGACGCTGGATAACGGTGTCGACAAGCTGGTCACGCGGTTCCTTCGCAACCCGGTGACCCACTCCGTCGATGAGGTCAACTCCCCGGTGTCCACCATGACTCACCACGTGTTCCACGTCGATGGGGTCGATTCGAAGAAGGCGCTCGTACATCGTCTAGCGTCGGGTAACGGCCGCCGGATTCTGTTCCTGCGCACCAAGCATCAGGCGAAGAAACTTGCCAAACAGCTCACCGAGGCCGGGGTGCCATCGGTTGATCTGCACGGCAATCTGTCGCAGCCCGCACGTGACCGCAACCTCGCGAAATTCGCCGCCGGTGATGTTCTTGTCCTGGTCGCCACCGATATCGCGGCGCGCGGGGTTCACGTCGATGATGTGGAACTTGTTGTCCACATCGATCCACCCGCCGAACACAAGGCCTATCTCCACCGCTCCGGACGCACCGCGCGCGCCGGCGGCGCCGGGGATGTCGTCACCGTCGTTCTGCCCGAACAGCGTAAAGAGACACAGGCGCTGATGCGCAAGGCCGGAATCACCGTCACCCCGCAACGGGTGGCTGCCGATTCCGAAGCCGTGCACACACTGGTCGGGGAAAGCGCCCCGCACCGGATTCTCGCGCCCGAAGTGGTTAAGTCGCCGACCAATTCGCAGCCCAACCGTTCGCGCAGACCGGAGAACGGCAGTCACCGGCGTGGTCGCGGAAACACCCCGGCCGCGAGTCAGCCGAGCCGCAGCCGGTCGGGAGCATCGCGCGGTCGCAGCAGCGGCGCCCGCACCCGCTAATCAACTTATCGGCGGTCGAACCGTTCGCGATTCTGCTCGATCTGCGGGTGCGCGCCGATAGCCCAGTTCGCAACCGCCATCACAGGGTCGATGAAACTGCTGCCCAAGGGCGTCAGCTCATAGCTCGTGTGCGGCGACATGCCGGTGTGGATTGCGCGGTCTACAAGACCGTCGCGTTCCAGCTTTCGTAGGGTGACTGTCAGCATCCGGTGCGAGATACCGACCACTGCGCGCTGTAGGGCGTTGAATCGCATCGGAGCGCTACCGAGCGCGAGGATGACCAGCAGAGTCCATTTGTCTCCGAGCTGGCCCAGGAACTCACGGACCATTCGACATTCAGCGCTATCACCGGGCTCCATACGAATTCCCGCATCCGTGACCTGGGTCGCGCAGTTGTCTTCGGCAGTGACAATGGGCATCGTTGCGGTCACGCCACCTCCAGGTCAGTCAACGCACCTGAAGGTGCGTTCTTGCGGTTAGTCGATCCCCCACGCATTCTGGCAGTTACCCAGGGTGCGTGGTACCGCCACCCGTCTACAGCTAAGGAGGACCAGTGGGAGCGTTCACTGACCCTGAATTGGACTACCTCACCAACCAGCCGCTGATGCGGTTTGCGTCCGCCTCACCAGAGGGGCGCCCCGATATCGCAGCCGTGGCGTTCGTGGTTGATGGTGATGACATCGTCACGTCGGGATTCGATATCCGCAAGACGGTTCGATACCGGAACATCGGTAAGAATCCGCGCGCATCCGTGGTCGTCGATGATCTGGCTTCCACCGATCCCTGGGCTCCTCGCGGTATCAAGGTTTACGGCTCCGTCGTGATCGAAGATGACGCAGCGGGCCAGCGATTTCGGATCACTCCCGAGGTGATCTGGAGTTGGGGCATCAACGACGCCGTTGCCGGCATCCCCTCAATCCAACGTCGGACCGTGGGATCAGATGATGACTGAGCAGGCGTTCGACTTTGCGGCAATGACCCAGCAGGGCAACAGCACTACCCTGCCCGAGCTCTACGTAATGATGATGACACCGCTTCCGGTCAAGTCTGGTTCCCCGTCACCTGAGGTGCCGGATGGCATGACGGCATTAGAGTGGCACTACTCCTATATGCATCGCCTGATCGCCGCGGGCACGGTGCTACTGATCGGACCATGCATGGATGAACCGAAGAATCCGGGCGACGCGCCCGTCCCACATGGGATCGGCATCCTGCGTGTGACTACACGCGCAGAAGCCGATGAGATTGCCGCGAACGAACCGTTTCAGTTATTGGGCTGGCGTCGCAACGATGTGATGGCGTGGACGGTCAAGTTCGGATCACTGATCCCTGCACTGTCCGGCCACCTTGACCTGTGACTTGTTAAAGCTGAGTGGACTCAGTTCAGGTTTAAAAAATACGAGAGGGTTCGGGGAGCTACCTCGTTGCCACCGAACCATCCACTAACCCGCGCGGCTGTCCAGACATTAGCCACCAAGCCAGGCGGGTACGGCTTGAAAACCGTTCTGTCGCCGTAGCTCAGGGTGATTCCGGTGTAGTCAACGTTGAACTCGAACGTCTGGTCTGCCGGTACTGAGATCACCTCGTAGCCCGGCGACAGCGGATTCTCATTCGGCAGTATCCGAACCTTGTCAACGTTGTAGAACGGAGCGATCTCGAATTCCTGACTGGTTAAGTTGTAGCGCCAGCCGACCATCGCGGAGTTGCGGTCTGGTTCCAGTGGTGTGAAGGCGATTCCGGTGAACTTATTCCAGTCGTACTGATCGACGTCAGTGAGGTCGTAGGCCGAGTTAGCGGTGAAGGTACCCGTGCCGACGGTCTGGGTGACGAAGTATCCGAAACTATTCGGGATGGCGAAATGCGTGCCTTTATAGATCGTGATCTGGCGACCGCGGGCATCAGACCATGGGAAGCTGACCTTGCTTGCATTAGGCACTGACGCAGGTGCGCCTCCGACAGATTTGCGAGCGGCGCGCCGTGTGACGACAGCAGTCGTGTTCTCAAGCTCGGGCGCGGATGCCGACAGAGGTTGCAGGTCTGTGCGGGCAGTTGATTTTGATGCGGCGCGCGCACTGCGGAGATTGGTACGGGCGGCCGATGTTCGGTGTGCCGGCGACGCGCTCTGACCGACGGCCCGGACTTGTGACGAGGCACCCGATGGATCAGTCGGTGCAGCCGAGGCCGGTGTGCAGGTGGCGAACCCGATACCGAGTCCAATGCCGAGCCCGACCGCTAGGCCACCCACCCGACCAACCAGCGCCTTCATCATCGTCTCCCGCCCACTTCGTCTCCCGCCCACCTTCCGGCCGATCCCCCGACGTCGTGATGGCAGCATAGCTTCCGACGTCAAGTTTGCGGCTACCCGCGGCCCAGTGCCACCGGACGGTCCGGCTCGGAGCTCCACTGCGACCAGGATCCGGGGAACAGCGCCGCATTGATGCCGGTGGCGCTCAATGCGGCGAGAACGACCGATGCGGTGATACCGGAACCGCAGTAGACGGCAACGGTGTCTGAATGGCCAACCGCCGTTTGCTCAAAGAGAGCGATCAGGCGTGCTTCGGGCAGGAAGGTTCCGTCCTCGGCCAGCACCGTGGTGCTCGGCAGATTCCGCGCCCCGGGAATATGTCCGGCGACGGGGTCCACCGGTTCGACCTCACCGCGGAAACGCTCGGGCGCCCGGGCATCGAGCAGTGTCGACACCCCGGGCCCGGATACCTGCTCGGCAGTGAGCGTCGCGCGACCACCCACATAGAGGTCATGGTGGAGGACGCTGACATCACCCAGCCGAGATGTCGATGCACCGCGTTGCAGTGCTCCCCCAGCGTCCGTCCATGCCGACAGGCCACCGTCCAGAATGCGAACATCCGAGATTCCGACGGCGGTCAGCACCCACCAGGCGCGCGCCGAGCCGGCCCGGTTCCAATCGTCGTAGACGACTACCGGCTGGTTCGCCTTCACGCCCCACCGGCGTGCGGCGATCTGTAGTTCGCCACCGGACGGCAGCGGGTGGCGACCACGTCCAGGACGACCGTGATCGGTGAGCTCATCCTCCAGTGACACATAGACAGCGCCGGGAATGTGGCCTGCCAGATAGTCCGCATTTCCGTCGGGCTTATCCAGCCGCCAGCGCACGTCGAGGATGGCCGGTTGCTCGCCGCCGTCAAGTTGACGCATCAACTCGCCTGCGCTGATCAGTACCGCATCGCGTGCGTTCACTGCGTACTCATCCGGCGAACTCAGACCTGCAGGGTCGGAACGTCGCCCTGGCGGCCGAAGTTGATCTGGGCGGCCGGATTGGCGATCGCGGTCACCATGCCGGTCCCGAATGGGCCGATATCGTCAAAGATTGTGGCCGTACCGTTTGCGATTCCCCCGGCACACCAATGCGAATCCGCTTGTACACCAATGTAATCCCCAACGGGAAGTCGGGACAGTGCGACAGTAAGATCACCATTGATATAGCCGATCCCCCTGGTGCCAAGGTTGGTCACCAAACTTGTCGCCTCAGCTGCCACAACAGTGCGTACGAACGGACTCGGTTCCTCACCGGCAACTATGTCGATGGTTCGGTGGTAGACACGTTTACGTGAGATGTTCTGATGGACTTCCCCGGCCGAATCCCAGCCGACGTCGTCGCTTCCCACGAAGTACACCGCGCCCGTGATGCCGGCGGGGGGCGTGAAGTCGGCTTGGCCCACCCACTCCTCCCCGGGCGGTGGGCTGGACTGCCGGTACTGCACCATCGTGGCCCGCGCGACGACGGCCTCGCCCTGCAGGATGTCGCATTCGGTGTTCCGGATGCGCCTGCCGTCGCGGACGAGCCGGGTCCGGACGACGGTCGGGACCCGACGGGCGGCCTTGAAAAGGTCGGCGGTCAACCGGGCCGGCATGAAGTCCGGCAAGCCGAACTCGCCCTCAAGGACGGCGGCCGCCAGTCCCACAATCGCCGGCCCGTTAAGGGTGCCCTCCCCCCACCGACTGAGCGCGAACTGTGTCGGCTCGAAGGCACCGCTGCCGTCGGGAATGAAGTGCGCGGGAGCCTGGACCACCCGCGAATCCTCGCACAGCCGGCACCGGGACCCGGCAGCCGACTGAAATTCTTAGCCAGCATAATTAATGCAATGTCGGGTACCGGGGTTGGTAGCGCGAATCCCCGGCTCGTCGCGACCATGAGCGTGGTGGTGCTGACGGTTGCCGTACTGCAGACCGGCGTCGTGCCGATCCTCGGTGTGATGGCCCATCAACTCCAGGTCTCCCTGTCCACCATCAGTTGGACGGTGACGGCCAACCTGCTAGCCGCGGCGTCTATCACCCCACTACTGGGCCGGCTCGCGGATCTCCACACCAAGAAACGAGTTCTGCTCGCGGTGTTGGCCGTCGTCTTGGCCGGGTCGCTACTTGCCGCGACGACGTCGTCATTCGCTCTGCTGATCGTGGCGCGGGTGCTGCAGGGCGCGTCGTTCGCGCTCTATCCGATCGGGGTGTCAATTCTTCGCGAGGAACTCTCGCCCGAGCGGCTCATGGGTGCGCTCGCCGTGCTGTCCGCAGTTCTCGGATTCGGTGGAGGGATGGGTCTCGTGGTCGTTGGCCTGCTGATGCGCGGTGATGCCGACTACCACCGCGCATTCTGGTTCGTCACGGCGTTCGTCGCACTGGTGACCCTCGCGGCGGCGCGGTTCATTCCGGAACGGCCGCACACCGCGACCGGATCGGTGGACTGGTTGGGCGCGGTGGGTCTGGCGGCTGGGTTGTCTCTATTGCTGTTGACCATCACCGAGGGCAATGCCTGGGGATGGACTTCATTGCGAACGCTCGCCTCCGCGCTGGCAGCCATTGGGGCACTGGTGACGTGGTGGTGGTGGGAGCGGCGATGCGCACAACCGCTGGTGTCGACGGTCATGCTCACGCGGCGACCTATCCTGCTCACCAATATCGCCACCGTGGCAGTCGGCATGGGCCTGTATTTCGGGTTCCTGGGACTGACTGGATTCGTCCAGGCTCCCGCCGGTAGTGGCTACGGATTCGCGGCCACCGTGCTCGCCGCCAGCGTGGTATTCCTGCTGCCCGGTGCCCTGGCCGGGTTCCTGACCGCTCTGATCAGCGGCCGCTATATCGACCGCTTCGGCGCACGAGCGGTGCTGGTTGTAGGCATCGCCTTTGGCATCCTCGGTTTCACCCTGCTTGCCGCAGCGCATTCCGCGACCTGGCACGTCATCGGCGCCGGCGTACTCGTCAATGTCTATATCAGCCTCGCCTACGGAGCGCTGCCGTCACTGGTGGTTCGTGAGGTCGACGCCGGCGAAACCGGTGTGGCGACGTCGATGAACGCGATCGCCCGCACCGTCGGTGCCTCGGCCGCCGCCGCAATCGTCGCAGTACTGTTGGGCCGAAACGGCAACGGCCACCCACCGGAAAGCAGTTACACCATCATCTTCGGACTGGGCGCAGCCACTGGTCTGATTGCTCTGGTGTTAATTGCGGCAAGCCGGCCGCGACTGCGACCCATCGAGACGGTCGAAGAGATCGCCGAGTCCCGCGCGATGAACCACGAATGGGGCTAGTCAGGCACCATCAGGATGAGCTTCGACTCCGATACTGACTCAGTTGACTGACGGCCCACAAAGCCCGGGCGCTCTGCGTGCGATGATCTGACCGTGGATAATCCGATGAGCAACTACGACGCGACCGTCGACGTCATTGTTGCTGGTTCCGGTGGAGGTATCACGGGTGCCTATACCGCTGCACGGGAGGGGCTTTCGGTCGCTCTCCTGGAGGCGGGCGACAAGTTCGGCGGCACTACCGCCTACTCCGGTGGCGGCGGAATGTGGTTTCCCTGCAACGCCGTTCTGCGTCGGGCTGGCAGCGATGACACGATTGAGGCGGCGCTGACCTACTTTCGTGCGGTCGTCGGCGACCGTACCCCCCGCGAACTCCAGGACGCCTACGTCCGCGGGGGCGCGGACCTGATCGACTACCTCGAGGCCGACGACAACTTCGGATTCAACGTGCTGCCCTGGCCGGATTACTACGGCGCGGCGCCGCAGGCTCGACTCGATGGCATGCGCCATATCGTCGCGACGCCCGTGTCGGCCGCGGCACTCGGTGTCGACGCCGCCCTGATTCGCGGACCCCTGGATAACGAACGATTCGGGACGCCCGCACCCGATCTTCTGACGGGTGGCCGCGCACTGGTGGGCCGGTTCCTCGCCGCGCTGCGCCGATATCCGGATACGACACTGCACCGCAACACCGAACTGGTCGACCTCATCGTCGAAGACGGGTCAGTGGTCGGCGCGGTGGCCCGCCGCGGCGATGAAATAGTCCGCATCCGCGCCCGCCGAGGCATATTGCTCGCGGCCGGCGGTTTCGAACGCAACCCGACGATGCGGGCCGCATTCGGGGTACCGGGTCGCATCGAGGACAGCCTGGGCGCTCCGGATAACGCCGGCGCCGCGCACGAGGCGGCGATGCGGGCCGGCGCAGCCACCGATCTGATGGACCAGGCGTGGTGGTCGCCGGGACTGATCCACCCGGACGGCGGCGCCGTATTCGCGCTGTGGTTTGCCGGCGGCATCTTCGTCGATGAGGCAGGCCAGCGCTTCGTCAACGAGTCCGCGCCATATGACCGCGTCGGCCGGCAGATCATCGCCGAGATGTCGGCCGGACGCGTGAGCCAACCGTTCTGGATGATCTACGACGACCGTCGCGGCGAGATACCCCCGATCAAAGCCACCAACCTGACGCTGGTCGACACCGAAAGCTATCGGGCGGCCGGCTTGTGGCGCACCGCCGATACGGTGGCCGAACTAGCCGAGAGCATCGGGGTGCCCGCCGCCGCACTGGCCGACACCATTACTCGCTACAACGACATGGTGACCGCGGGAGCGGATACCGATTTCGGTCGCGGCGACGAGGCCTACGACAGCGCCTTTTCCCGGGGCAAGTCGCCGCTGGTGCCCATCGAGACCGCGCCATTCCACGCGGCGGCCTTCGGTCTGTCCGACCTCGGAACCAAGGGCGGACTGCGTACCGACGCCCGCGCCCGGGTACTCGACGAGGCAGGTGAGCCTATTCTCGGCCTCTATGCCGCTGGAAACACCATGGCCGCTGTCAGTGGTACCACCTATCCCGGCGGCGGCAATCCGATCGGCGCGTCCATGCTGTTCAGCCATATTGCGGCGCTGGACATGGCAAAGCAGCGATAATGACCCGGAGCCAAGCTGTCGTGACGAGGAGTGACTGATGCGTGGGACCGTGACCGCCGTGGCGTCTGCGGCCGCAGTGATCGCCACCCTCGCGGTAGCACCCTCTGCCCAGGCGTCCGACCGATGGTCGCTCAACGGCACCTTCACCGCGACGTCGAACGGCGAATGGGCCCGCACCAACGACGTGTTCCGCAACGAGGTGAGCCTGCGCAGCATCTGGACCATCTCGTCGCAGTGCAGCTATCCGGGCGAATGCACCGGAACGGTAAACAGCGACCTGGGCTGGACTGCGCCGATCTACGCCACCGGCAGCACCTGGTACGTCAAACACATCGTCCCGAACTGGATCACCTGTCCCGACGGTACGACAACCGTCTCCGGTCTTCAGGTCTTCCGATTCATCGCGGCGACGCCCGACGGCGCCTCAGCGGACCCGTCGTCGAACACTCTGGTCGGTGAGGACATCACAACCGGTGCCAGTGGCTCCTGCGGCCGAAGCCCGTCGCTGTACATCACCATGCCGTTCAAGCTGATCAAACAGGGCTGACGGCGCTGGCGCGCAACCCATGTTCAGCCGAATAAACCCGAGGTCCGCTGGATCGGCTGCGGCAGCCAGGTGCCGTCAGCCGCTGCCTGGCCGGGGGCGTAGATCCGCAGATACACGCTGAAATCGCCGGCGGGCGTCTGCAGCCAGTTCGAATTGGGATCGCCCGGGTCCACCTGGGAGAGGATGACATCGATCGAACCGTCCGGGTTGATGACCACCGGTCCATTGCTATAAACGTTCAGTGTCGACGAGTCCACCAGCGTGCCGTCGCTGTTGTACACCGTGAGCGACCAGAACCCGCCATCATCGATGGGCGGTGCCTGCCCGGGCGCGTAGTGGATGAGATAAGTCCTGATGCCCTTCAACGGCAGGTAGTTCGAGTCCAGCAACCCGGGGAAGTACAACGCCTGGTCGGGAGTGTTCGCCACCAGACCGACCAGTGCGACACCGGCGCGGTACAGGTAATCGGTGCCGTAGTCGCCGATATTGGACTTGGTCACGGCCCAGCCTTGATGTTGGAACGCGGACAGTTTCTGAGTGAGGTCGGTCAACGGGGGAAGCAGAATCGCGGTGATCTGGGTGGAGATCGCTGCCGCTAACTGCGATATCGGACCGAGAGTGTCTTGGACCTGCAGGGCCGTTGTGGGGTCGTTCGGGTCCGGCCCGACACCGATCTGGGCCAGCTTGGCCAGTTCTGAGGCATACGTATCCGTTGGATATGCCGGGTTCTGGGTCATCGCCAAGCTGATGGCGTTGAGAACGGAGATCGGCGACAGGTAGGCCGACGGCAGGACGGCGTTGTTGATCGAGGTCTCCCCGGTCGGAGTCAGGGTCCACTGTTCCATCAGGTCGACCACCTCCTGCTGATCGGCCGTGGTGGCCTCAACCCGCCCGAGCATTAACTCGCTGGAGTAGTTGACGAGTACCTTCTCTGCACCCGGGACGTCGACGTCGTTACCGATCCAGGTGATGGCGTATCTGCCCGGCCCCGGACCGCCGATCGGGTTCCCCGCGGTGGGGTTGGACGAGATGTAGTTGTCGACGTCGATATAGGGATCGTTCAGCTGGAAGCTGTAATAGCGGTCACCCATATTCGGGATCGACAACACGACGGGGCCGTTGCTGAGGTCCAGCGAAGCCAGTGAGTAGAGCACGTTGACATTCGGGCGTGATCCGCCACCGATCGCCTTCCAGAATGGTGCCGCGTCGGCGCTTGCGAAGCTGGTGTTGATGTTCATCGTGTTCAACGGACCCAGGAGGGACTGGACGCGCTGCACGGCCAGGATCGGATAGCCATAGATGTAGGCCTGCGCGGCAATGATCGCCGCCCGGATCGGACCCACCGGCAGCGTGAAGCCGCCAAGCGCAGACGCCGTCGCGAACGCAAGTGGCGGCGCACCGGTGGTGCTTGCCGCCGGGGTGGCCGTCTGGGAAGTGCGGTGTGATGCCCGGTTGGTCAACTCCGTCGCGGCCCCCAGCAACGGCTCCGCCGCTGAGCCGGCTCCGTTGCCGTCCGAGGCCGGCGATGCCGCCGCGACGGCAGCGGTTATTGACGACGCCGGAGAGGGCACCACTGTGACCTTGCCCGTGCGGATGTTGCGTGCCGAGGTGCCGCCCGATCCGGTGGACAGCGCTGCGTTCGTCGAATCATGCTTCGGCGCCGCAGAACTCATCCCGACTGCGCCCCCACCGCGCACCCGGGTCGCGGCGGTCCGTGGGCGCGCGGTGGCCGACTTCACGCCCGTCGAGGCCACGCTCGACGCTGCCGACTCCGCCGACCCGGTCGTGTCGGCGAGCGCCGCCGGCGTCCAGGCCAGTACCGAACCGATACCCAACATCAGAGCGAGCGCACCGACGCGACCCACGGAGAGAGAATGCCTGGACGCTCCACGACGATGAGCGAACTCAATGTTGACGGATCGATGCGCTTCCACAGATCACCATTCCCTTTGAAAGGACCAGTTCGAGGGCGTGTAGGTCCACGTTGGTTGCCGACGGTCGCCCTAGCTTACCGGCCACCTCGCGCAATCTCAGGAGGTAGGCAGCAAATCTTCCCAGGAATGATCCCCGGCCTGCGCAACCAGGTTCGTCTGCCGGTACACACCGCCGTCCGGTGTTGCATACTGCCCCGTTTTCGGGTCGTAGGTGGCGATAGCGACCGAAGGCCCGCCCACGGCGCCTGGGTTGTAGGCACTGGGTGCGACTGCCGCGACCGGAGGGGCCGCCGGCGCCGCAGGAACAACCTGGGCAGGCAGGACTGCGTCGGCAGGTGCCGGCGGCACGCCCTCGGCGGGCGGCGGACCCGCTGGCATCGGCGTGCCCTCCAACGGCCCGTAGATATTCTCCTGGAACGTCACCCGGTCGTCGGGCGGAATGCCCTGAGCGAGCAGGTTGGGGTCAATCGGATACGGGCCGATCACGTGCGGTCGCATGGCAAGCGGCTCGAACTGCCTGTCGCTCTCGCAGATTTCTACCGTGGGAGCGCGTTTGCCCGGCTGGCCCATGCACGGATAGTTCCGGGCGCCGCGCACCGCGATCGGCGAATCCTGCGGCAGCTTGCAGTAGATCCCGTCCGGAGTGTCGATGTCCGAGAGATCCGACGGCGAGCGCCACGAAGACGGCGGCAGGAAGCCGACGGTGCAGGCGGGCGGGTCATTGAGGGTCAGGGTGAAATCACCCTGGGTGAATCCGGTCGGGTTGTTGCGCGGAAGGCCGACGGTCTGAAGAGATGCGATGAAGGGCGGGAGCAACACGAGCAGCTGTTCGAGCGATGCGTGATAGGTGATGCCGATCTGTCCCACGGTCGTGAGATTGGCGAGTAGCACCGGCAATGTCGGCTTCACCTGATTGAGCAGTTTCGATGCCTCGTCGAGCGCCCCCGGGCCGTTCTGCAGCAGACCTCGAAGTTGCGGGTCGTTGGTCGCGAGTTGCCCGGTGACACCAGCCAGACCTCGCGCCCAGGCGCGCAAGGCATTTGCGGACACCACCCCTCCGTCGAGGAGCGGCTTGCTGTCGTCGAACAAGGTTCGCGCCTGATCGGCGACTTTATTGAAGTCAGCGGCCACCGTCGATGTCGAGTCGAACAGGGTGGCAAGCTCATCGCCGGCGCCGTTGAGGCCCTTGAACGATTCATCGAGCAGCTGGGAGAGCTTTTCCTTGGGGATGGTGTCGAGCAGGATGCTCACCCGATCGAGCATCGGACCCACCGCCTGCGGCACACCGATATTCTTGGTCGTGATGACCGAGCCGTCCTGAAGATACGGGGCGGAGTCGGTCCGCGGCTGGAGATCGACGTATTGCTCGCCCACCGCTGAGACGCTCATGACATTCGCCTGCACATCAGCCGGGATCTTCGGCGAGGTAGCCAGCGACAACGTCGCCTCTGCGCCTGACCGAGTCGCGTGCACATCCATGACCTTGCCGATCTGCACGCCGCGATAGGTGACGTTGGAAAACTGGTACAGCCCGCCGGTTCTGGGCAGTTCCATCTTCACCGTCATCCGGCCGATACCGAGCAGGGTCGGCGCTTGCATGTAGACCAGGACCATCGCGAGGATCCCGACGATCGACGCCACCGTGAAAATGATGAGCTGATTGCGAACGAAGCGTGTCAGCATCAGTTACCTCCCCCATCCGATGGAGCCAACTGCTGATCTGGCCCGGGAACCGGATCATTACCGGGTCCTGGGCCAAGCGAATATCCGTTACCGGGCCCGGGGCCCGACGGCACCTGGGTGACCGAACCCGCCGAGGTGGCGACCGCAGCAGGAACCGGTCCGACCAGCGGAGGAATATCTGCGACGTCCACCGGAGGCGGACTGAACGGTGCATTCAGGGGGTCGTAGGTATAGCTGGTGTACCACGGATCACCGGGCGCAGGAACAAGTTTTGCACCCTCCTGCCCCCAGGAGGTGCCCAGCATCAAAGTCCTCTTCAGCCGCGACACCGTGAAGTCGAAGATGATGAACTGATTCAGATAGTCGCCGCGGATTCCTCTATCGATGAAGCTCTGGCCGTACGGGAAGGCCGTGAAGTAGGACAGCGCAGCATCAAGTTTGGGTCCGACATCGGCAAGCGAGCGCAATGTCGGTTCGAGGTTGCGCAGATTACGCACCAGGTCGGCATGGGTGTCGTTGACCAGGCCGCCGGCCAGATTGCTGAAATCACCCAGCTTGACGAGCGCGGCGGTCAGCCGTGGACGCTCGCGTACCAGCACATCCAATGCCGGCGGAATCCGGTTCAAGGCCCGAGTCAGTACCTCGCGCTGGTCGGCGAACGTTCCGGCCAGCCGATTCAACGACACCACCGTCGCATTGATGCTGTCGCGCTGAGTCGCCAGCACGCCGACGAAGTCATTGAGCTGGGCCAACAAATCGCGGACCTGTCCTTCGCGCCCATTGAGCGCCGCATTCAGTTCGCGGACGACATCGCCGAGCTGTCCCACTCCCCCGCCGTTGATCACAACTGACAGCGCTGAGAGGGTCTGCTCCGTGGACGGGTAGGTCGAGGACTTGTTGAGTCCCAGGGTTGCGCCGGGCTGCAGGCGTCCGCTCGGTTCCTGGCCCAGCGGTGGGTTGAGGGCCAGGTGCATCGATCCGAGGAGGCTCGTCTGCCCGACTACGGCCACGGCGTTAGCCGGTATCACAATTCCCGGCTTCACCGACACATCGACAACGGCGTGCCAGTCGCGCACGGTCATTGCATTGACGCTGCCGACAACCACATCACCGACAAATACCGGTGAGTTCGGTTCCAGCGTGCTGACATTCGCCAGCTCGACGTGATACGTGGTCGCACCCGGCTCGTGTCCGACGGTGCCGGGAAGCGGGAGTGAGTTCAGCCCGCCGAACGCACAGCCGGTCGCACTGATCGAAACGCATGCTGACGCAATCGCGAGGCGGCACACCCGAGACGTCATGATGGTGGCATCCCTTCGGCAGGGAGTAGCAGGTCCTGCAGAGTCGAGGGTGCCTGGCCGCCCGGTGCGCTGGGAACACCCGGTCCATTGGGAACACCGGTCCCATTGGGGACGCCGGGAATCGGGGCATTGGGGTAGAGCGCCGGCTGCGGGAAGGCGGGCAATCCGTTCGGGGAATAGCTACCGGGAGTCGTATTCGGCGGCGCTCCCCAGCCCGCCGGCGGTGGGACATCCCCGTTGAGCCCGGTGTAGGCAGAGATCGCGGGGGCTTGCTCCGGGAGTGGCGGGCTGGCCCCGGCGCCACCCGGTGCGAGGGCCGGATCGGAGTAGATCAGGTTCTCGGGGCTCGGTGACTTCGCCAGATAGGCGTTGAACGGGACCGGCAGGTAGTTGAAGTTCAGCAGTCGCAGCGCCGGACCGAGGTACTGCGCACACAGCTTTCCGGTCTCCGATGCCGTCGCGTTCTGGATCGCGCCGATGGCCGCGCAAACCACCTGCAGGGGGTTGGAGAAGTTCCCCAACGCGAAACCGCCGAGGCCGCTTCCGGTGTCGGGGTCATAGATGTTGTAGCTGTTACCGATCGCGTTCGGAGCCACGTGGAGGAGGTTCTTCAGTGCCATCTGGTTGTCGCTGATATTCCTGACTACATCGCCAAGTCGCTGGATCTGCTCCGAGGTCTGGTTGCGACTGCCGGCGACAAACCGCTTCACGTCCACGACTGCTCCGGACAGATTCGTCAGCGCGCCGTCAAGGTCAGACTTACTGTCGTTGAGCACACTGCTGACCGTGGCCAGACGATCTTGGAACTGCACGATCTGAGCGTTGCTGTCGCGCAGTGCGGTCACGAACGTCTGTAAGTTCTTGATGACATCGACGAGATTGCCGCTACCGTCGCCCAGGATCCGGCTCAGGCCGGACAGCTGCTTGATGGTTTCCCGCAGTTTTTCGCCGTTACCGTCCATCGCATTGGCGGTGCTGTCAATGAAACGTCCCACCGAAGAGGTCGAGACACCGCTGCTTGGTCCGAGATCCGTTGCCAGCCTGGTTAATTGCGCTTTGATTTCGTCCCATTCGATGGGTACCGCAGTCCGGTCTAGGTCGATCACTGCGCCATCACGCATCGTGGGCCCACTGGTCTCGTAAGCGGGTGCGAGTTGGACGTATCGCGCGCCGATCAGACTCTGGGCGACGATAACCGCTTTGGCGTCGGCCGGGATGGGCACATCACGGTTGACAGCTAACGTCATTTTGGCTTTGGTGCCCTGCGGTTCGATTGCCTTGACGTTACCGACCTTCACCCCTGAGACCCGCACCTCGTCACCCGGGTAAATTGCCGTGGCGCTGGTGAAGTAGGCCGTGATGGTCGTGGGTTTCAAGACCGTGCTGCGGACCAGAAGTGTCACGCCCGCTGCGATGAGCACGGCGAGTGCCGCGGCGATAGCACCGGTGAGTCGTTTGCGGGTCATCCGGGCACCTGACCTGTTCGACGCCAGGGTTCCCAGTTGCTGTTCCACGGGAACGGGAACTCGGCCCGCGGCCCGGCGTTATCCGGCGGCTGGCCGGCGTTGACGCCCCGACGGAATCCGAAGATGTAGTCGATGAAGGGCTGGATCGTCTGTGCGGGGCTGAGGTTAGCCACGAATGCGTTGTAGAAGAATCCGTTGTTGACCGCTTCGGCCTGTGTCACCTGGAATTTAGCAATGCCGGCCATGGCTTTGCCGATGTTGTCATTGTTCTTCTGCAGCATCGCCGTCACCGAGTTCAGCTGCTCCAAAGCCGGCGCAAGTTCCTTTTCATTGTCGGCCACAATGCCACTGAGCTGCTGTGCCAACGCTGAGGTGTTGGCCAGCAGGGTGACGATCGCGTAGCGGCGCTGCTGGAGCACCCCGAGTAACTCGTTGGCATTGAGGATCAGAGTATTGACCTGCTCGCTGCGCTGGGACAGCACCGCAGTCACCTCGGAGGCGCTCTTGAGTAGACCGCTGAGAGACTCATTGCGCTCGTTGAGTGCCCGTGAAATTCTGCTCAGCCCGTCGAATGTCGGGGCAAGTTGCGGTGCCAGCCGGTCGATCGTCACCGACAGCGTGTCCAGGGACTTGTTGAGGGCGGCGGTGTCGGTGCCCTTGGTGTTTGCAGCGAACTCACTGACCGCGTCTGTCAGGGAATATGGCGCGCCGGTGCGGGACACGGGGATGACGTCGGAGGATCGTAGCGTCCCCTTGCCATCCGATTCCAACGTCAGCACCCGCTGGCCCAGCAGTGTCCCGGTTCGAATGTGCGCCGTGGTGTCTGAGCCAAGTCGCACCTTGCCGTTGACCATGAATGTCACCAGGGCCTTGCCCTCGCGCAGTGCAACGTCGGAGACTGTGCCGACCGTGACGCCGGAGACCTTGACGTCGTTCCCGGGTGCCACACCACCGGCCTCGGTGAACAACGCCTGATGGCGGACGGAGGTCGCCAGTGACAGCAGTCGCTGTGGCTGCAGGCCAATAACAATGACGATCAGTATCAACGCCAGACCGATGAAGCCGGCGCGGATGAGGTTCGAACCCCGATATCTCAACATCTGGTCATCACGGCTCAGCGCACCTTCCCGTGTGCTGCATGATCCAGGGGAAGTAGGCCGTGCGGCCCTGCAGATCCGTGACCCGGGCCGACATACCGCACAGATACTGATTGATCCAGCTGCCGTAGGAGCCGAGGCGGACCAATTTCCGGTAGTTGTTCGGCGCCTTTTGCAGGGCGATATCGAGGGTTTCCTTGTCCTGATCCAGCAGCGGAGCCAACCGGGCGAGTTGGTCGACGGTGCCGGCCAGTGGCGTGCGTGCTTCATTGAGGAGGTCGGTCAATGACGCGGTACCGCTGTCCAGTGCGCTGATGGCATCACCGATCGGGTTACGGTCCTGGGCCAGACCGGTGATGAGTTTCTCAAGGCCGTCGACAGTGCCGGAGAATTTCTCGCCGTCCTTGCTGATGGTCGCCAGTACGGTGTTGAGGTTATCGACCAACTGCTGGACGGTTTGGCTGTTGTCGGCAAGCGAGTTCGAGAATGACGACGTCTTGGCGAACAACGATTCCAGATTACCGTCCTGGCCCTGCAGTATCTGAATCAGGGAATTGGTCAGCGCGTTGACTGCCTGCGGATTCAGGCCCTGCACAACAGGTTTCAACCCGCCCAGTAGCAGGTCGAGATCCAGTGCCGCCTCGGTCCGATCGGCCGGAATTACCGACCCGGGGTCCTGGATTTTCGCCGATCCCGGACTGTCGATCAGGTCCAGAAAACGATCGCCGACAAGGTTGAGGTAACGCACCGCCGCTTTGGTACCCGACGTCAACATCACCTCGCGATCAGCCCCGAAGCCGACGACAACGGAATTGTCTGGTTGCAGATCGACCGCGGTCACCGTTCCCACGCGAACGCCCGCTACCCGTACCGAGTCACCGGCCTTGAGGCTCGACGCGTCCGTGAACACCGCGGAGTATTTATTGTCCGAGCCGGCACGGTATTGGCTGAAAATCGCGAAGAGGACAGCCGTCAGCATCAACATCACGATGCCGAAGATGCCGACCTTGATCGAGGTGTTTCGCAGACTGGTCATCCCCCAGGCTGCCCGATCTGCGCGGTGTTGCGAGGCGGCCCGGCGAGCGGCCCGAACAGCGCCTGTTTGAGGCCATCCGAGTTCAGCAGGATGCCCTGGTTGCCGTACTGAGCCTGGTTGGCACCGATATCAGCGACGACGAAGGGCGTGCGCTTCTCGTACGGCACGTTGGGCAGATCCGTGCACTGCGGGCCGCCCTTGGCCGCGACCTTGGGCAGGTTGTCCGGATAGCGGTAGCGCTCACGGCCCAGGAAGAACGACTGCAGCAGAACCGCACCCGGAACCGGGGCACCAGGTCCGGTGGCGAGTGGAACTAATCCGCCGATACCGCAGGTGAGCGCAGCGTTGTACTGATTGGTCAGATCCGTGGTCGGCACCAGCAGATGTAGCACGTCGGTCAGCGGCTGTCGGTTGGCGGACAACACATCGGTTCCGATATCTGCCAGGCCCATTGCGCTGATTAGCAGGGCGTCAAGGTTGCTCTGCTGATTAACAACTGTGCCGCTGAAGCGCGCCGTGTTGTCAAGGATGGCCATCAGGTCTGGCGATGCATCCGCGAAGGCATTGAAAACAGTGGGTGCGACGGCGATATCGTGGTTCAAGTTCTCCAGGGCGGGATTGAGCTTGATCAACGCAGCGTCAAGATCGACCAGACCCTGACCGAATTTGTTGCCGCGGCCGCTGAGTGACTTGGACAACGCTCCGAGGGTCTGGTTCAGCTTCGCGGGCTCGACTTTGGACAGCACTGAGACGAGTTGCTGGAACACGGTGTTGATTTCAACGGTGACCTTATTGCCGGGGATCACTGCGCCAGAACTCAGCGAACTCACCGACGGATCGGCCGGGGGCACCAGCTCGACGAACTTCGAGCCGAACACCGTGGCGGATGTGATCTCGGCTCCCACGTTAGCCGGGATGGCGTCCAGTGAAGCGGGGTCGAGGGCCAGGTGCAGTGCGGCGCCACCATCAGGCAGGGACTCGATCGAGGCCACCTTGCCGACCTGCGCACCGTTAATTTTGACTTTGGCCTCGGGGTACATCACCAGGCCGGCCCGGTCTGAAATGACGGTCACCGGCACGGTGTCCTTGAAACTGTCCCGGAACAATCCCACGGCGAGGGCGGAGATCACTGCCAGTGTGAGAACGGTCAGCAATCCCGCGATCGGCCGGGCGCTGCCGCGCGCACCGAAACTCTGCCCGGCGCTGGCTGCTACCGGCACGGCCGCAGTTTCGGTCTCAGATCGGTCGGAGGGTCCCGGGCCGAGATTGGCAGTCATCCCGTCCCCTATCCGGCCAGATTGAAGTTGCCGTTGGAACCGTAGATCGCCAGCGACACAAACAAAGTCACCGACACCACCACGATCAGGGAGGTGCGTACCGCGTTGCCCACCGCGACCCCCACTCCGGACGGACCGCCGGTGGCGAAGTAGCCGAAGTAGGTGTGAATCAACAGGATCGCGATCGCCATCAGGACTGCTTGTAGAAACGACCACAGCAGGTCGATCGGATTCAGGAAGGTATCAAAGTAGTGGTCGTACAGTCCGGCGGACTGGCCGAACAACACCACCGTAACGAACTTGCTGGCCAGGAAGGACAGGATCACCGCGATCGAGTACAGCGGCGTGATGGCGATCATTCCAGCGACCAGCCGGGTCGACACGAGGTACTCAATCGGACGGATGCCCATCGACTCCAGCGCGTCGATTTCTTCGTTGATCCGCATAGCCCCGAGCTGTGCGGTCACGCCGGCGCCAAAGGTGGCCGCCAGGCCGATACCGGCCACCACGGGTGCGGAGATCCGGACGTTGATGAATGCCGCGAGGAAGCCGGTCAACGCCTCGATGCCGATATTGCCCAGCGACGCGTAGCCCTGGACCGCGAGGGTGCCGCCAGCCGCCAGGGTCAGGAACCCGACAATGGCCACGGTGCCACCGATCATCGCCAGTGTCCCTGCGCCCATGGAGATCTCAGCAATAAGACGCGTGATCTCGGTGCGATAGCGCACGACCGCGTGCGGTACTCCGGCTATCGCCTTGCCGTAGAAGAGCGTGTGGTCCCCGATGCGGCCGAAGAAGCCGCCGGGGCGGCGGAGTTGCCGAAACATCCGCGGATAATTGGTACGCAAGACCGTCAGGCTACCCACGACATCAACCCGTCGTCAGACGGATGCCGATCGCCGTGACGACCACGTTGACGACGAACAGAGCCATGAAGGCGTACACCACTGTCTCGTTGACCGCATTGCCGACCGCCTTGGCGCCACCGCCGGTGATCATCAATCCGCGATAGCAGGCGACCAATCCGGCGATCAGCCCGAACAGGGTCGCTTTCACACACGAGATGATCACCTCGGGAACGCCGGTCAGCAGGGTGATGCCTGCGGCGAACGCACCAGGGTTCACATCCTGGACGAACACCGAGAACACATAGCCGCCGAGGATCCCGATGATGACCACCAGCGAGTTGAGCAGCAGGGCCACCAGGCCCGAAGCCAGCACTCGCGGCGTCACGAGTCGCTGTACCGGATTGATGCCCAGCACCTCCATGGCGGCGATCTCTTCCCGGATGGTTCGCGAACCTAGATCCGCGCACATCGCCGTCGCACCCGCGCCGGCCACGATTAGCACCGTGACCAGCGGACCGACCTGAGTCACCGCGCCGAAGGCCGCGCCGGCACCGGAAAGGTCGGCCGCACCCAGCTCGCGCAACAGGATATTGAGGGTGAAACTCACCAGCACGGTGAAGGGGATCGCAACCAACAGAGTGGGGGCGAGGGCTACCCGGGCCACGAACCAGGACTGCTCGAGGAACTCACGCCACTGGAACGGCCGCTGGAAGACGAACCGAATGGCGTCCGCGGACATGGCGAACAGACCCCCGATTGCCTCCATCGGACTCGAGACGCCTCTGCTCAGCGCGATACCCGGGGACCAGCGATCTGCCGCTCTGTTCGCCATACGGGTCGGTGTACTCCCTGACTGAAACGTGTTCCAACCGTGCCCACGTAACTTAGGCGAAGAACCCCCCGCAGGTGCCAGAATCGCCCGGACTGCCCCCGGGTGGGCCCAATCAGGGGAATTTCCCGATCGCGACAGCCCTGTGTGACCACAATGGTCCGTCGAACCGCAAACTGACAGGAGTATGACTGTGCAGCGCTACACCGATCGCCGCGTTCTGGTCACCGGGGGCGGGTCCGGGATCGGCCAGGCCTGCGTCCTGCGCATTCTGGCCGAGGGCGGCCGAGTCGCGGCGGCCGATATCAGCGCGGCCGGGCTGGCCGACACACTCGCCAAGGCCGGTGCTGCCTCGTCGATGCTGAGCACCGTCGTCATGGATGTGGGAGATGAGGAATCAGTCAAGGCCGGGGTGCAGCAGGCAACCGACACTCTCGGTGGCCTCGACACCCTGGTGAACGTGGCCGGGATCCTGCGTTCGGCGCACTTCGCCGAGACCACGCTGGCCGATTTCGAGCAGGTCTTGCGGATCAACCTGGTCGGCACGTTTCTGGTCACCCGGGAGTCGCTGGCGGCATTACGCCGCGGCAACGCGCCTGCGGTGGTCAATTTCAGTTCCACGTCGGCGACATTCGCCCATCCCTACATGTCGGCCTATGCCGCCTCCAAGGGAGGGATCCAGGCGATGACTCACGCCCTGGCAGCAGAGTTCGGAAAGGAGGGCATCCGGTTCAACTCGGTGCAACCGGGATCGATCTCCTCGGGCATGACCGACGGCACCGGGGAGTCCAAGCAGAGCGACGGACCGGGCTTTCCCGACGGAGTCGACTACAAGCTCTTTTCGCGAGTCGCCCCTGGCCTGCCGCTTCCGGGCGGCGCGATCTTCGCCGACCCGAACGCAGTGGCCGCTGTCGTGGCCATGCTAGGCAGCCCCGAGGCATTCTTCGTCACCGGCACCGAGGTCCGGGTCGACGGCGGCGCACATATGTAGGGAGCAACCTGCCGATTGTGTTGCGGCTGGTGCGGAAATCGACGATGGTTGAACCACGACCACTGAAGTTGGCAATTGAGGAGGACAGGTCCTGACTGAGACTGGCGCCGCCAACCCGCAGACCGCCGGAAGCACGAGCCCCAACCGGGGCGACGCTAAACCGGTCATAGAAATCGATCACGTCACCAAACGGTTCGAGGACTATGTCGCGGTAGCGGATGCAAATTTCTCGATCGGGGCCGGAGAGTTCTTCTCCCTGCTGGGGCCGTCGGGATGCGGAAAGACGACCACATTGCGAATGATCGCCGGTTTCGAGAATCCGAGCGAAGGTGCTATCCGCCTCGAAGGTGTCGATGTGTCGCGGGTCGCGCCGCACAAGCGCCACGTCAACACCGTGTTTCAGCATTACGCGCTGTTCCCGCACATGACGGTGTGGGACAACATCGCCTACGGGCCACGCAGTCAGCGCAAGGACAAGGCGGCGGTCAAGAAGAACGTCGACGAGATGATTGAGGTCGTCCGGTTGAGCGACTTCGCCAAACGTAAGCCCGCGCAACTTTCCGGCGGCCAACAACAGCGGGTCGCCCTGGCTCGCGCCCTAGTCAACTATCCCAGCGCGCTGTTGCTCGATGAGCCACTGGGTGCGCTGGACCTCAAACTGCGCCACGTCATGCAGTTCGAACTCAAACGCATCCAACGCGAGGTCGGCATCACGTTCGTCTATGTGACTCACGATCAGGAGGAAGCGCTGACCATGAGCGACCGCATCGCGGTCATGAACGCCGGCAATGTCGAGCAAATCGGCACGCCCCACGAGATCTACGACAGGCCCGCCTCGGTATTTGTCGCCGGCTTCATCGGACAGGCCAATCTCTGGCAGGGCCGCCAGACCGGGCGCGCCAACCGCGATTACGTCGAAGTGAACATCCTGGGCGCCACGCTGAAGTCACGACCGGGCGACACCACCATCGAGGCAGGCGGTCAGGCCTCTGTGATGGTTCGCCCAGAGCGGGTGCGGGTCACCATGGAGCCACCGACCGGTGATATGGCCGGGGTGCGGGCCAGGGTCGTCGACCTGACCTTCCAGGGCCCGGTACTGCGACTGTCGCTCGTCGCGGCCGACGGCTCAGCGATCCTCGCCCACGTCGGTACCGAACAGGACCTACCGCTGCTGCGTCCCGGTGACGAGGTCTACGTCAGCTGGTCACCGGATGCCTCGCTGGTGTTGCCGACTGCCGATGTCCCGACATCGCAGGATCTTGAAGAAATGCTTGACGAATCCTGAACCCACAGACTCCCCCGTCCTTATCCGCTCGAATGAAAGGCAGATCCATGACACAAGAGATCGACCCCCGAGTACTGGCCCAGATGGCCTCACGGCGGCGGTTTATCGGTGGCGGTGCAGCTGCCGCCGCGGCGATGATCCTCGGACCGTCCTTCCTGGCTGCCTGCGGTGCGGAGAATAAATCTGCCTCCGGAGGTTCCAGTGGCTCGGCCGCTCCCGCGGATGACGGCAGTAAGGCCACCGGCAAATTGCGGATTTCGAACTGGCCGCTGTACATGGCCGACGGTTTCATCGCGGCGTTCCAGACCGCGACGGGCCTGACGGTCGATTACAAAGAGGACTTCAACGACAACGAGGAGTGGTTCGCCAAGAACAAGGAGCCACTGTCTCGCAAACAGGACATCGGCGCCGATCTGGTGGTGCCCACCGAGTTCATGGCCTCTCGGCTGATGGGCCTGGGCTGGGCCAACGAGATCAGCGAGGCTCGGTGGACCAACAAGAAGAACATGCGAGCCGACCTGCTGAGTGCCAAGGCCGACCCGGGCCGCAAGTACACCGCTCCGTATATGTCGGGCATATTGGGCCTGGCCTACAACCGGGCGGCCACCGGTCGCGATATCACCAAGGTCGACGATCTGTGGGATCCCGCCTTCAAGGGCAAGGTCAGTCTGTTGAGCGAGATGCGCGACGGGCTGGGCATGGTCCTGATTTCTCAGGGCGGCTCGCCGGCGGATCCGACCATGGAGGGCATCCAGAAGGCCGTCGATCTGATCAGGGAAAACAAGGATAGGGGCCAGATCCGGCGGTTCACCGGTAACGACTACGCCGACGACCTTGCTGCCGGCAATATCATTGTGGCCCAGGCATATTCCGGCGATGTTGTGCAGTTGCAGAAGGACAATCCAGATCTGCAGTTCGTGGTGCCGGAAGCAGGGAGCAACACCTTCGTCGACACCATGATGATTCCCTACACCACGCAGAACCAGAAGGCTGCCGAGGAATGGATCAACTACGTCTATGACCGCGCCAACTACGCCAAGCTGATCGACTTCGTCAACTACGTGCCAGTGCTCAGCGATATGACGGACGAGTTGAACAAGATCAACCCGGATGCCGCAAAGAACCCGCTGATCAATCCGCCGCAGGCGACGCTGGACAAGCTCACGGCATGGGCTCCGCTGACCGATGAGCAGACTGTCGCGTTCAACAAGGCCTACGCCACGGTCACCGGCGCCTGATCGGCATGGCCCCCGTCTAATGGCTGGAGTAGCCAGCAGCAACCGGCAACGTAGCAGGATCGCCCCGTACCTGATGGTCCTTCCCGCATTGGCCTATCTCGGGGTGTTCTACGTGGTGCCGTTCGTCTCGCTGCTGCGCACCTCGCTGTCGACGATGGGCGGCTCGGTGTATCTGCCGAAGCTCACCTTTGCGTGGCACATCGGCAATTACACCCAGGCGCTGACCGAATATCGCGATCAAATCCTGCGTTCGTTCGGTTACGCGTTCGCCGCAACAGTGCTGTGCGCACTACTGGCCTTCCCACTGGCCTATGTCATCGCGTTCAAAGCCGGTAGGTTCAAGAACCTCCTGCTGGGCCTGGTGATCCTGCCGTTCTTCGTCACGTTTCTGATCCGGACGATCGCATGGAAGACGATCCTGGCTGACGGCGGCTGGGTGGTCGACGCTCTTGGCACGGTGGGATTGTTGCCCAGTGAGGGACGGTTGTTGTCGACCAGTTACGCCGTGATCGGTGGACTCACCTATAACTGGATCATCTTCATGATCCTGCCGCTGTATGTCAGCCTCGAGAAGATCGATGCCCGGCTGCTGGAGGCCTCCCGGGACCTCTATGCCAGCAATCGGCGGATGTTCGGCAAAGTGATTCTGCCGCTGGCGTTGCCCGGTGTGCTGGCCGGCAGCCTGTTGGTGTTCATTCCATCCGTGGGTGACTTCATCAACGCCGACTATCTGGGCAGTACCAAGACCACGATGATCGGCAACGTCATCCAGAAGCAGTTCCTGGTGGTCAAGGACTACCCGGTGGCCGCCGCCATGAGCTTCGTGCTGATGGCGCTCATCCTGGTCGGAGTGCTGCTTTACACCCGGGCACTGGGTACCGAGGATCTGGTGTGATCGGCCCGCGCGATCACCGAGGGGGCTCAGCGTGAGTACCCAGGCCCTCGGTTCCCTGTCCACACCAGGCCGCAACTTCCTCGGCACGTTCAAGCTCGGCGATTTGGCGCTGCGCATCCTCGCTGGACTGGTGCTGCTGTTCCTGTTCGTGCCAATCCTGGTGATCATCGTGTTCTCGTTCAACAAACCGGCCGGCAAGTTCAACTACACCTGGCAGGGTTTCACGCTGGACAACTGGGCCGACCCCTTCAAGTATCCGGCCCTCACCAGCGCGCTAAAACTCAGCCTCAATGTGGCAGCGGTATCAACGGCGATCGCGCTGGTCCTCGGCAGTCTGGTCGCGATCGCCCTTGTCCGCCAACGCTTTCGAGGCAGTAAAGCGATCGATACCTTCCTGGTGTTACCACTCACCTCCCCCGCGGTAGTCATGGGCGCCTCGCTGCTGACACTCTTTCTCAGCATGGGCTGGGCGACGGGCTACGTGACGATCCTGATCGCGCATGTGGCTTTTGAGATCAGCTTTATCGCGATGACGGTGCGGGCCCGGATCCGAGGCTTCGACTGGACGCTGGAAGACGCCTCGATGGACTTGGGTGCCAGTCCGGTGCGCACCTTCTTCAAAGTGACCCTCCCGTTGATCGTGCCCGGCATCATCGCCGCCGCAATGCTGTCGTTCGCGCTCTCGCTGGACGATTTCATCATCACCTACTTCGTCAGTGGGTCGACGGTGACCTATCCCCTCTACGTCAACGCGGCCACCAAGGCGGCGGTGCCGCCGCAGATCAACGTGCTGGCGACCGCGATCCTGCTGATCAGCCTCGTCCTGCTGGCCTTCGGCACGCTCTACCGGCGCAAGCGGGTCGAGACCTGACCCGGGTCGCGGCGAGCACCACCGGGCAATAGGGCATCCTGAGCGCGTGACGATCGAGCCGTTCCTGGAGTCCATCCCAGCACTGGCGGTGTACCTGACCGTCGGCATCATCATTGGGCTGGAGAGCCTCGGCATCCCGCTGCCCGGCGAGATCGCGCTCGTCAGCGCCGCATTGCTTTCCACCCGGGACAACCTCGACATCAGCCCGGTCTGGGTCGGCATCGCCGCGATCACCGGAGCGATCATCGGCGACTCCATCGGCTACAGCATCGGCCGCAGGTACGGGATGACACTGTTCGAGCGCCTGGGTCGACGATTCCCCAAGCATTTCGGCCCCGGACACGTCGCGTTGGCTAAGCAGCTATTCACCCGCTGGGGTGTGTGGGCGGTGTTCTTCGGCCGCTTCATGGCCCTGCTTCGGATCCTGGCCGGACCGTTGGCCGGTGCACTGCGCATGCGCTACCGGTATTTCCTCGCGGCCAACGCCGCAGGAGCCATCTGCTGGGCCGGCGGGACCACCGCCGTGGTGTATTTCCTGGGTTTAGCCGCCGAGAAGTGGCTGTCGCGATTCTCCTGGGTGGCGCTGGTCATCGCGGTCGTCATCGGTATCGGCATGACGCTGCTCCTCAAAGACCGGACCCGCAGGCTGATCAATCAACTTGAGGCTGAGCACGACTGGGAGACGCTGCGGCAGGCCCGCTGACGTCAGGCGGTGGTGACCAGTTCCACTCCGCGGCGCCGCATGTCCTCCAGAGCCGCAGCTGTCGTATCCTCTGCGACCCCGGCTGTGAGATCCACCAGCACGCGGGTGGCGAAACCAGCCCGAACCGCGTCTTCCGCGGTCGCCCGCACGCAGTAATCGGTCGCGATGCCGACGATATCCACCTCGTCGACTCCGCGTGCCTGCAACCAGTCGCTCAATTCCACTCCGTCGGCAGTGCCTTCGAAACCGCTGTAGGCAGCGGCATAGGCGCCTTTGGTGAAGACTGCTTCAATGCGCGCGGTGTCCAGGTCAGGGTGGAATTCGGCACCTGCGGTGTGGGCGACGCAGTGCCGGGGCCAGGAGGATGTGTAGTCGGGGTGGGCGGAGAAATGTGTCCCCGGGTCGATGTGGAAATCCTTCGTCGCGACCACGTGGGCGTAGCCGTGATCCTTGGCGAGCAGGGCATTGATCGCCGGTACCACCGCACTCCCGCCCGACACCGCGAGCGAGCCGCCCTCACAGAAGTCGTTCTGCACGTCGACGATGAGGAGCGCTCGCATCCCCCCACCGTATCGGCCGAACAGGTGGCTCTGCCAGCCACCGCAGTACAGTGAACGGGCCGAATCATGAGGGAACTGATGACACTGTTCGACTTCTTCGAATCCGTTGAATTGCCGGTGCCGGCGATCACAACGGAGCAGGCCGCGGACATCGCCGCGAAGCATTTCGGGATCCAGGCGCACGTCACCGCCCTCGGCAGCCAGCAGGACGCCAACTTTCTGCTGCATGACCTCGCCGGTGTACCCGTCGGGGTCCTCAAGATCGCCAATCCGGTCTTCAGTCGGATCGAGTTGGAAGCCCAGGACGCCGCGGCGGCCTTTATCGCCGCCGGCGAGGGTATTCGCACCGCCATGAACGTCGAACTCGCCGGTTCGCCGTCGATCGCGCAGATCGACGGCGACGAAACGTTGTTCCCGCGAATCATCACCTACCTGGCCGGCGGGACACTCAGCGACAACGCGTACCTGCGCCCAGCCAAGATCGCCGGGCTTGGAGAATTGGCGGGTCGAAGCTGCCGGGCACTCGCAGCTTTTGACCATCCCGGCGTGGACCGGGTGATGCAGTGGGATATGCGCCACGGCATCCGCACGGTCGAGGTACTCGCAGAACACGTCACCGACACACGCCAGCGCGAGATTGTGGAAGCCGCTGCCGCACAGGCGTGGCAACTGGTGGCCGAACTCGCTGATGATCTGCCGATACAGGTCATTCACGGAGACGTCACCGGTGACAACGTGGTGTGTGACGGCCACGGTATTCCCGACGGCCTCATCGACTTCGGGGATCTGGTGCGCTCCTGGACAGTCGGTGAATTGGCCGTGGCGATCGCGTCAGTTCTCTGTCATGACGGCGCCGAGCCGGCATCCACCCTCCCGGCCATCGAAGCCTTCCACGCGGTGCGCCCACTGGGCCCGGCGGAGATCGAGGCGCTGTGGCCCCTGGTCGTGCTGCGTGCAGCGGTGCTGGTGGTCAGTGGTCTTCAACAATGCTCGATCGACGCCGAAAACGCCTATGCCGTCGGCGCTCAGAACCAGGAGTGGCGGATCTTCGAACGCGCCATCCAGATACCCGTCGATGTGATGACGGCGCAGATCCGCAACGCTCTCGGCGTCGCACATCCGAGCGAGCCGATCACTGCTGACGTTGCCCTGATCGCTGGTCTGGATCCGCGCGACATCGTTCGTCTCGACCTGTCGGCGGAATCCGACGCGATGGACTGCGGGGCGTGGCTGGAGGCCGATTGCGAAGACCGGCTCGCCCGGGACGCGATCGTGGGCGGAGCCGCAGCAGTAATCACCACGTTCGGCCAGGCCCTGCTTACTCGATCGAGGATGCGCAGCGAAACCTCTCCCGCCACGGTGACCACCGGCGTCCGGCTGTGGCCGGCGACACCGCTGACACTCACCGCACCATGGGCCGGAACGGTCGAGGTGGCCAATACCGGCGCCGACACAATGCTGTCCGTGATCGGAACCACGGGGACAGTGCAGATCCGGGGAGCACTTCGAATCGACGGCTCCGCCGGGCAAAGCGTGACCGCCGGCACCGCACTGGGCACCATCGAGGGCCCGATGTGGATTCACTGCCTCCGCCATCCCGGCGATGTCGCAGTACCTGATTTCGCGCGGCCCGAATACGCGGCCGGCTGGCTGGACCGGGTCAGCGACCCTGCGGTACTCCTGGGCCTGTCCTCCGCCGCAGCGGCCGAGGACAGCCAAGCACTGCGCCAGCGGCGCTCCCGTGCGTTCGCGGAGGTGCAGGAGCACTACTACGAACACCCGCCCCGCATCGAGCGCGGCTGGCGCGAACACCTCATCGGCACTGACGGCCGAAGCTATGTGGACATGGTCAACAATGTCGCGGTCCTCGGCCACGGCCACCCGGCGGTGGCCGATGCCGTTGCCCGCCAGTGGCGGCGGCTGAATACCAATTCACGGTTCAACTACGCCGCCGTGGCCGAGCTCTCGCAGCGCCTTGCCGACACCCTGCCCGATCGCCTGGACACCGTCTTCCTGGTCAACTCCGGTTCGGAATCCGACGACCTGGCCCTCCGACTGGCTATGGCAACAACAGGCCGCCAGGACATCGTCGCCGTCGCGGAGGCCTACCACGGCTGGACCTATTTGACCGATGCGATCTCGACATCAATTGCGGACAACCCCAATGCCCTGTCCACCCGGCCGTCCTGGGTGCACACCGTGCCATCCCCGAACTCCTTCCGGGGCGAATACCGCGGCGCCGACGCATCGAAATACGCCCCGGAAGCGGTGGCGATCATCGAAAGACTTGCGGCCCAGGGACATCCGCCGGCCGCGTTCATCGCCGAACCGTTCTACGGCAACGCCGGGGGCCTGGCGCTTCCCGATGGCTACCTGCGGGCCGTGTACGCCGCGGTGCGCGCCGCGGGTGGACTGGCAATCGCAGACGAAGTCCAGGTGGGCTACGGGCGCACCGGTCGCTGGTTCTGGGCGTTCGAGCAGCAGGACGTGATACCCGACATCGTCTGTGTGGCCAAGGCGATGGGTAACGGGCAGCCACTCGGGGCGGTCATCACCACCCGGGAGATCGCCGAGTCCTACGGCACCCAGGGCTATTTCTTCTCCTCGGCCGGCGGCAGTCCGGTGTCGTGTGTGGTCGGCCTCACCGTCCTGGACGTGATCGAACGCGAACGACTGCAGGAGAACGCACTCACGGTTGGTGACCATCTGAAGGCCCGGATCCTCGACCTGGCCACCCGCCATCCGCTGATTGGCACCGTGCATGGCAGCGGGCTGTATATGGGTGTGGAATTGATCCGGGACCGCACAACGCTGGAACCTGCTGCCGAGGAGACCGCCGCCATCTGTGAGCGGATGCTCGAACTCGGGGTGATCGTGCAACCCACGGGCGATCGCGCGAACGTATTGAAGATGAAACCACCGATGTGCCTCACCCGGGAATCGGCGGATTTCTTCGTCGCGATGCTCGACCGGGTGCTCAGTACCGGATTCTGAGCGGAGCTCAGGGCTGGCTGGTAGCCGTTCACGACCGTTGGGCAAGCCAATCGCGTTGCCGACGCACAAAAGCCGCGTCGACGATGGCTCCGTGGCCGGGTACATAGCGGGCGTCCTCACCACCCACTGCGAGGACCCGGTTCAAGGTCTGCGGCCAGGCCGACACATCGGAGCCTTCGTCGATCGCCGGATCCGCCGACTCCTCGATGAGATCACCGCAGAAGACCACCGGGCCTGATCCTGGCGTCGGAACCACGACGATCAGATCGTGGTCGGTGTGGCCGCGGCCAGGATGCTCGACTCGGACACTGCGATCACCGAGGTCGATATCGGCGTTCTCGATGACATGGTCGGGCGCACACACCGCCGCGATCGCACGGTCCAGATCGCGGGGGTCGGCCCCGTATAGCAGGGCATAGGCCCGAACCGCCTCGATGCCGGTGCTCAATGCCGCCGCGACCGGCGCCGCCGCGTAGGTCGCGGCGCCCGGGAATCCCCCGGAACCGAGGATGTGGTCGAAATGGTGGTGGGTCATCACCAGGTAGGTCGCCTCGGTCCCGGTCAACCCGCGAACGTCCTCGGCGATCCCGCGGGCCTCGGCCAGGGTCGTCCCGCAGTCGATGAGCAGCACTCCCCGGTCACCCTGGACCAATCCCACCGTGACATCAAGGAACGGCAACCGACACCGGTACACCCCGGCGGCAGGCTGCTCCCAGTCGTAATTCACCCCAATAACGCTAGCTGCCAGGGGTTCGTGCGTCGCGACCCGTTTTGCGCGGTCGACGGGCGACTTATAAGGTGGACACATGTCCAATTCGCCCGGCGTGGCGTTCTCGGCCCCCGGCAGAGTGTGAGCATGCGCATCGCGCTGCTGTCCTATCGCAGTAAGACGCACTGCGGTGGCCAGGGCGTTTACATCCGCCACCTGAGTCGCGGCCTGGTCGAACTCGGTCACGAGGTCGAGGTGTTCTCCGGTCAGCCCTATCCCGAGGTGCTCGATCCCCGGGTCCGGCTCACCGAGGTTCCCAGCCTTGATCTCTACCGGGAGCCCGACCCCTTCCGTGTTCCGCATATCCGCGAGATCCGCGATCGGATCGATGCGCTCGAACTGGCCACCATGTGGACCGGCGGGTTCCCCGAACCGCGCACCTTCAGTCTGCGCGCGGCACGATTGCTGGCGGACCGCAGCGCCGAGTTTGATGTGGTTCACGACAACCAGTGTCTGGGAACAGGCTTACTGAAGATCGCACAGCACCTCCCCGTGGTGGCCACCGTCCACCACCCCATCACCCGGGACCGGGTGCTCGACCTCGACGCGGCGACCTGGTGGCGTAAGCCCTCGGTGCACCGCTGGTACGGCTTCACCGCCATGCAGAAGAAAGTCGCCCGCCGGATTCCCGATCTGGTGACGGTGTCCTCGTCATCGGCCGACGATATCGCCGACGATTTCGGCGTGCACCCCGACCAGCTGCACGTTGTGCCCCTGGGTGTCGACACCGAACTGTTCAAGCCCGCCGAGGCTGCGCGAGTTCCGGGCCGCGTCATCGCGATCTCCTCGGCCGACCGGCCGCTCAAGGGCATCGGACACCTGCTGCAGGCGGTTGCACGACTGCGCGCCGGCCATGACGTGGAGTTGCAACTGGTCGCCAAGCTGGAACCCAATGGGGCTACTGAGAAGCTGATCGCCGAA
>Ga0164295_10000323_pt1 | contig 40550 bp, 42 predicted proteins | sample GEODES006metaG_FD_111798 | JGI IMG/M metagenome (GOLD analysis project Ga0164295, IMG submission 111798) | Oligotrophic lake water microbial communities from Sparkling Lake, Wisconsin, USA - GEODES006 metaG | ecosystem: Environmental > Aquatic > Freshwater > Lake | place: USA: Sparkling Lake...
GGATGAAGCCGAAGCCCTTGGTCGAGTTGAACCACTTGACGACGCCCGAGCCCGGGCCGGCCGGGTCGCGGGAACCGCCGCCGCCGCCAGCGCGAGGGCCGTCGAAGGAGCGCGGAGCGCGGTCAAAAGAGCGTTGCGGGCGATCAAAGCCGCCGCCACGCGGCGGGCCGCGATCCGGCGCCGGGCCGCTGCCCAGAACCTGCAGCTGGCCAGCGGACAGCTTGCCGGAGCGGCGGTCCTGTTCCAGTTCGTAAGAGACTTGGTCTCCGTCGTTCAGACCATGCAGGCCAGCGCTTTCAACGGCCGAGACGTGCACGAAGACGTCAGAGCCCCCGTCATCAGGCTGAATGAAACCGAAACCCTTGGCCGAGTTAAACCATTTGACCGTACCGCGCGCCATGTAGTCGTCCTAGAGAGTGTATTCGCCGCCTCAGCGGCCAAGAATTCCGCCACAATGACGGGATCGACCGGCCGATTTAGCCGTAGATTGGCAAATTGGCTAGATGCAACAGCACCGAACGAGCGAACATCGTTTCGAAGACTCGCCCAATGCTGGCTTTCGGAACGGATTTCGAGGTCGACTGACCGATCGAATGCCCCCCGCGTCGCCCCTTACCGCCATTGAAAAGGCCTGATGGCCTGAGGAATGTTCCAGAGTCAGGACGAGGCGCAACCCATACTTGGGCGATAACGGCCTACTCACAATGGGTGCGAATTCTCCTCGTATTATGCTCAAAATGGTGGCAAAATGCTCTTGGGAATGTCTGCAGTAGAAGGGCAGGTGTCTTCACCGTTTCACTCGCGATAAGCGGGAACACGATGCAAGCACTCCGCCGGGACGCAACGGGCCTTCAAAGGAAAACTGCGCCTGATGATCTTTTTCGAAAATGAGCTCGCCTTACGTGATCATCTGGCCGCCAGCGCGGCTGCGCCCGCCCAGGTTCGCTGATGCGATCAGCATTCGTAGCGGGCGCCAACGGCGCCATCGGTCGCCACGTTGTGGCCGAACTCATGCGGCGCGGCTGGCGGGTGGGGGGACTAGGGCATGGTCCGGCCGGATGGCCATCCGGGATGATCGACGGATGGGTTCCAGGCCCGGTCGATGTGCCGGGCTTGAACATGCTCCGTAGCCAGCTGGGCGCCCCGGACCTGATCGTCAATGTCGCGGGCGGAGCCTCGGTCGGGGCCTCGGTCTCCGACCCGGTGAATGATCTCGGTCGCACGCTGCCAGCCGCCACCGCGATCCTGACATGGGGTCAGCAGTTCGCGCCGCAGGCCCGGCAGGTCCATGCATCAAGCGCTGCGGTCTACGGCAACCGCCATTCAGGGACCATCCGGGAGTCTGCGCAACCTATGCCCGTGTCTCCCTACGGCATGCACAAGCACCTCCTGGAACAGTTGGCGGGTTACTGGGCTGAGCAGGCCGGACTGCCGGTAGCCCTGGTCAGACTGTTCTCGGTCTATGGGCCGGGCCTTCGCAAACAACTGGTTTACGACCTGACGCAGCGATTGGTCAGTCGGCCCAACCGTATCATCCTGTCCGGTCGCGATGATGCGGCCCGCGACTGGATATGGATTGAGGATGCCGCCCGGTTGCTTGTGGAGGCGGGAGACTGGGCGACGACCTCGGCCCCGGTCTTCAATGGTTGCACTGGCGTCGCAACGACAGTGCGCCGGATGGCGGAGTCCCTCGTCCGGGCTCTGGGTTGCGACACGCTGGTCGAGTTTGATGGCGAGGTCCGTCCGGGCGATCCCCATAGTCTGGTCGGTTCGTCAATCCGTCTGCGGAAGGCGGGATATTCTCACCAGGTCTCCCTGGACGAGGGACTGGCGCGGTTCGCGCTGGTCGGAGCGACGGCATGACCTTGCGGGTCGCTTTCCGCATAACCAACCCCGAGGGCTGGACGGGCGGAGTCAACTACATCCTGAATATCTGCCGCGTGCTGCGCGCACATGCCCCGCAGATCCGGCCTATCATCTTTGCGCCCGAGGATATCTCGCAGGGATTGGCGCAATCGATTCTTGAGGCCAACGGCGCTCTGCCGATTGCGTTGAGAGACCGATCCAGGTGGGACGAGGTTCTTGCCATCCCGGGTTGGCGGGAACAGGCCAGTCAAAAGGCGTTCCGCGCCGCCGCCATCAACGTGGTCTTTGAAGCGACCGGCTTCTATGGGCCCCGGCCAGGCTTTGCCGTTGTGTCCTGGCTGCCGGATTTTCAGAACCGCCGGCTTCCTCATCTGTTTTCACCTGTGCAGCGATTGGTCCGTGATCTTCGGTATCGGCTGATCCTCAGGACGCGATCTCACGTCATGTTGTCCAGCCAGGACGCCTTCAGGGACATGACCGAATTCTACGGCCAGAGGTCCAGGTCGGTGGCCGTGATCCCTTTTGCCTTGCGAACGGGCCCGATGCCGACCTTTGCGGCGGGCGAGGAGGCCCGCCAAAGGTTGGGACTACCCGACCGTTTTCTGTTTCTTCCGAACCAGTTCTGGATCCACAAGAACCACAGGGTGGTGGTCGAGGCCCTGGGGCGTCTGCAGCCGGACAGTCGACCCGTGATCGCTGCGTCGGGTCTCCCTCATGATCCCCGGGCGCCTGGCCTGGTAGACGAGCTGAAAGCGCGCATCGCGGAATTGGGCGTAGGCGAAAGCTTTCGCATTCTGGGCCTGTTGGACTACCGGGACATCCTGGCGCTCAATGCCCGAGCCGACGCCCTGGTCAATCCCTCGCGGTTCGAGGGCTGGAGCACGACCGTCGAGGAGGCCAAGGCGCTGGGAACGCCGCTGGTGCTCTCAAGCCTGCCGGTCCACCGCGAACAGGTCGCCGACGAAGCCCTGTACTTTGACCCCGATGACCCGGACGATTGCGCACGGGCCCTGGCGGCCGCAGCTGCAGCCCCGGCCCGATCGCCAGAGCCGCTTGCCGGACTGGTCGAGCGGGGCGAATTTGCCCAGCGACGGTTCGCTGGCCAGCTTTCAAGGCTGTTTCTTCAAGCCGCCGGCCGTGCCGGCGAGGCCTGACGCTTCGCCCGCTATGGAGGCGGGGCTTGCGAGGGTTCCGGCGCCGGCTCTGGCGTAGCGATGGGCACGGAAGCGGGCGGCGCCGCTATGGATCGGGCAGCGTTGTCCCGCGCCTGCTGGGCTGCATCGCGGGCATCCTGAGCAGCGCTGCGCGCTTCTGCGGCGACTCGGTCGCCGGCCATCTGGGCCGAGAGTTGCGCCGAGTCAGCCCCGGCCTGGGCGCCTTCCACCAGCCCTTGCAAACGGGACTGCTCCGCCACGGTCCTCATGTCCTCGCTTGTGACCTCCCTGTCGCGGCTGATGACCATGAAGGCCACGGCGATGATCGCCACCACGGCCACCAGTCCCGCGATGACCCATGGGCCTGACCCGCCGCCTTGATCGGCTGTTCGCGGTGTGTGAACGGGATCTCCCGAAGAATTGGTCATGGGCGCGTCTTTCAGTCTGACTCTGTTGTCAGGCTGAACGTATCCCGATGGCCCGGGTTCCGAGGCCTCAGCCTTTCTGCAGGACGAGGGTGGCCCAGGCATCGCGATGCAGGCGGCGCTTCAGTCGAAAGCCCCGGGCCAGGTAGGCGGCCTTGACCCGTCGCTCCTGGGTGCGGAGCAGGCCGGACAGGATGGCGACGCCGCCGGGCTTCAAAGCCGCGCCGATATCCTGGGCGAGGGCGACCAGGGGCGGCGCCAGGATATTGGCGAACACCAGATCATAGGGCGCCTGGCTGGCCACCTTGCGATGGCCGAGGCCGGAGGCCAGGACGAAGCGGGCGCGGGCGCCATTGACCGCTGCGTTCTCACCGGCGATCCGTACCGAAGGGCCGTCGATATCGGTTCCGACGGCGATGGCAGAACCCGTGCGGGCTGCGGCAATGGCCAGAACCCCCGTTCCGGCTCCCACGTCCAGGACTTTGCGGAAGCGGCGGCCCTTTAGCAGGTCGTGGAACACCCGCAGGCAACCGGCTGTGGTGCCATGATGCCCGGTTCCGAAGGCTGCGCCGGCCTCGATCCTCAAGGTCACGGCATTGGGCGGCGCCAGGCCCCGGTCATGCAGGCCGAAGACGAAGAAGCGGCCTTCCCGGACCGGCGGCAGGCCCGAAAGGGACATGGCCAGCCAGTCGGCGTCCGCCAGAGCCTCGGTGACCACGGCAAGGTCGCCGTAGCTGGAGAGGGCGGCACGGATGCCGTCAGCCTCTTCGCCAGTGACCGGAAAGGCGTCGATCCGCCATATCCCCCGATCCTCGTCTTCTTCGAGGATCGAGTAGGTGGCGCCCTCCAGCAGGGCGTTGGCGTCCATGGCGGCGGCTGCGGCTTCGGCGGCTGCGCGAGGCCCGCGGGCAATGATCTGTACGGCGTCTTCGGTCATGGCGTCGGTTTAGCCGAAAAGCCCGGCCGCTCAATGCACATGCAGACATGCTTGGCCGGTGACGAGGCCAGTCGCCTCCTGTAAGTCGGGTCCAAACAGGGGAGGATCGGCGATGACCGGCGAGACAATGGGCTTTGTGCAGGACCGGTTCGCCGATGTCCGGAAGACGTTTGAAGGCAATCTGGAGAGTGGCGCGGATCTTGGCGCTTCATTCTGCGCCACCATCGACGGAGAAATCGTGGTGGATCTCTGGGGCGGCTGGGCTGACGAGGCCAGGACCCGGGCCTGGGAAAAGGACACCATCGTCAACGTCTATTCGACCACCAAGACCATGACGGCGCTTTGCGCGCTCATCCTGGCCGATCGCGGCGACCTGGATTTCGACGCGCCGGTGGCGCGCTACTGGCCGGAGTTCGCCGCCAACGGCAAGGCGGACGTCAAGGTCAGCCATCTGATGAGCCATTCTGCCGGCCTGTCCGGCTGGAAGGAGCCGCTGGTGGCCGAGGACCTCTATGACTGGGAAAAGGCCACCAGCCTGCTGGCCGCCCAGGCCCCCTATTGGGAGCCGGGTACGGCGCCGGGCTATCACGCCATGACCCAGGGCTACCTGGTCGGGGAGGTGGTCCGTCGGATCAGCGGTCGCAGCCTTGGAACCTTCTTCCGGGAGGAAGTCGCAGAACCCTTGGGGGCCGACTTCCACATCGGCCTGGCGGCTTCCGAGGACTATCGTGTGGCTGACCTGATCCCGATCCCAGCTGCTGAAGCCAGCATCAGTGTGGGACCGAGCACCGAAATCCAGCAGAACATGTCCGGCAATCCGCCGATCAATCCGCTGGCGACCCGGACCCGGGCCTGGCGCGGCGCCGAGATTCCGGCGGCCGGCGGCACGGGCAATGCCCGGTCGGTGGCCATGGTCCAGTCCATCCTGGCCAATGGCGGGACAGTACAGGGCAAGACCTTCCTGTCGGAGGCCGGCTGCCGCAAGGCGCTTGAACTTCAGATCGAGGGCCATGACCTGATCCTCGGCATTCCGGTCAGATATGGCATGGGCTTTGGCCTGGCGGGCGGCATGGTGCCCCTACCCAATCCCAACACCATCTATTGGGGCGGTTATGGCGGATCCCTGGTCATCATCGACATGGATGCCCACACCACATTGGCCTACGCCATGAACCGGATGGCGGGCACCACGACGGGCGACATGCGGGCCTTCAGCCTGGCCATGGCGACCTGGGGCGCCCTGGCCTAGGGGTTTGGGTTGTGCTGTGGCCGGACCCAAGGGCCGGCCACAGCGCCCGTCCCGATCGCGGGTGTCCACCGTCGGGGCCATGGCTTGCGGACCTTGCGGCCTGGCGTCGACAGCGACCGGACGGGCCGGGCCCAACGCCCGGCAGGCGTGAAGCGCCACGGGAACGCAGACTCCTGATGCGTCGGGACCTGAAAAATCCTGAAACGTCATTTTTTGCACCGTAATTTTTTTTGCGTCATTTTTTCCGGCCGGCATTTTCCGGTCGGGTTTGGCCACGCCGGGACGGACCTGGATGGGGCCGAGGCCGGCGGCTGGAAAACCTCCAACAATTTCAACTGATCAGGCCGCGTTCCAGCCGGTCGAGCTCCTGCCGCATCTCGGCGACCCATGGCTCTTCCCTGGGCGGCCGGGGTCGCTTGTACGGCGTGCGGGCCGGTTTTTCCGTCGGGGCGGTGTCAGAAACGGCAAGATTTTCGTCAGGTCCGTCACAGGGTTCGGTAACGCTGAAAGCCGGGCTGTCACAGGGTTCGGTAACGACGTTGTCCATGGGCTTCGCCGTCCGCCAGGCCGGCGCTTCGTCGCTGTCCGCCTCGATGGCGTCCAGCCGCGCCGCCTCGGCCCTGGCCATTGCCTGGGTGAAGGGGGCGGCGATCTCGGCCTGGCCCTGGCAGGTGTCCAGATGGGCCAGCAACAGCTTCAAGGCCGCCAGCTTGTCGCCCAGCCGGATATGGAGGCGGCGATGGCTGACCCCGGCGCGGCTGGACTCGCTGTAGCGGAATTCGCGAAAGCCGGCCGCCCGGGCATGGGTGATGCGGGACAGGTCCAGACTGGGCTGGCCGTTCCGCAACTGCACATAGTCGGCCATGTTGGCAAAGGCGACGCGGCTGATTTCCAGCAGCACGGAGTGCCGGGTCAGGGGATTGTCGCGCGCCGCGATCCCGGCCTCTATGGCCGCCCTCACATTGGGCCGCTTCATCAGCCCGCCTGCCGGGCCGCCGTCCACCGATAGCCGGCCCATTCGGCCGCCTCCCGGGCGCTGCCGCTGCGCAGATACTCATCGACAAACCGCGACTGCCGGGAATTGAGCGGCCGACTGGCCGGAGAGATTTTTGCCATGGGGAGGCCTCCTTGAAGGGATCGAAGCGGGAGGAGGCATTATCCCATGGCGGGGGGTGGGGAGGTTGATACGGCTCTGTTTCACGTCATCTCGGAGGGCCCGAAGGGATGATCCGGGAGCCAGATGGGAAGGGGCTGGCACGGGGCCGCCGCCGGGACCGCGCTCCTGCCCTTCTGGATCCCGGCTCTTCGCTGCGCTGCGGCCGGGATGACGGGGGGCGGGCAGGGGTTGCGACATCGCGGTTCAGCAAACCAGCGTGCGGAGATTGGCGCCCTGGCCTAACGTTCGGTCTGGAGCAGCGGCCGGGTGGATCGGGCCAGCCGCTGCACCAGGCCGGTGGCGCTGCCGCAAAAGAGGGCGGCAAGCAGAGACGGAACCAATAGCTCCGGATGCGGCGGCGATACCTTGAATATGGTCGAGAGGCCCGGAACTCTCAGGACAAGGGCCAGCACACCCCCGGCGACCGAGGCGATGATCCAATAGATCCGGCGGTGGGCGGAGATGAGTTTTCCTCCCGACGAGGCGGCGTCGACCAAGGCCAACGTCAGATTGCCGACGACCAAAGTCAAGAAGCCGGCGCCCCGGGCCTCCGGCTCGGGATAGTGGTCCAGCGCCCAGAGATAGACCGCCATGACGCCGGCCAGTACGCCCAGACCCTGGATCAGGGCCATGGTGATCTGGACGGGACCGAACGGCGGCTCGTTCCGGGGGCGCGGCGGGCGCTGCATGGCGGTCTTTGATCCAGGCTCGGCCTCGAACACCATGGCGCAGACCGGATCGATGACCAGCTCCAGAAACACCACATGCATGGGGTAAAGCAGGGGCGGAAGGCCGAGGGCGATGGGCAGAATCGCCAGTCCGGCGATCGGCACATGGATCGCCGTCACATAGATCAGCGCCCTGCGTAGATTGTCGAAGATGCGCCGACCCAGGGCCACGCCACCGACTATGGAAGCGAAGCTGTCGTCCATCAGCACAAGATCCGCCGATTCCCGGGCCACATCCGTACCATTGCGGCCCATGGCGATCCCGATATGGGCCGTTTCCAGGGCCGGGGCGTCATTGACGCCGTCGCCGGTCATTGCCACCACTTCTCCGGCCGCCTTGAATCCCTCGACCAACAGGAGTTTTTGTTCCGGGGTTATCCGGGCGAATATCCGCACAGATTCAAGGGCCTCCGCCAGGCCCTCAGGCTCCAGGGCGGCCAGTTCGGCGCCCAGCATGACCCCGCCGGTGACATCAATCCCGACGGTCCTCGCGATGGCCAGGGCCGTGGCGGGGTGATCGCCGGTGATCATCACGACGGCAAGGCCCGCCGACTGGGCCTGTGCCAGGGCGGCCGGGACATCCTTGCGAACGGGATCCAGGAATCCGACCAGACCGGCGAAGGTGAAATCAGCGTCATCGGGGTCATCCGGAAAAGCCGACGGCTGGTTGTTGAAGGCGACGCCCAGCACCCTGAGGCCCTGGCCGGCGAAGGTCTCGACTGTACAGGTGAGTTCGTCGCGACGGTCGGCGTCCAGGTGACAGAGTTGGAATATGGCTTCGGGCGCACCCTTGGCGGCGGTGATAGGCGCGCCGTCGGTTTGAGCCCAGGACTGGACTACCGCCATCCGCTCTGGCCGAAGCGGCCAGCTGCGCAGCGGGGCTGCATCCGCCGAAGGCCGAGCGGAGGTCTGGCGATCCAGCAGATCGCGGATCGCCCGATCCATGGGGTCAACCGGCCGGGCGGCCGAAGCCAGGCCGGCCAGACGCAGAAGCTCTGCGCTGGCGCCGCGGGGGGAGGCGCCTGCGGCGATGGCCAGATCTTGGGCAGCGGTCCAGAGCCGGGCGACCTGCATGCGGTTTTCGGTCAGGGTGCCGGTCTTGTCGACGCACAGGACGGTCGCCCCGCCCAGAGCCTCGATCACCGCGCTGCGGCGGACCAGCACCCGGTGGTGGGCCAGCCGTCCGGCGCCGAGGGCCAGAAACACGGCCAGCACCATGGGAAATTCTTCCGGGATCAGGGCGATGGCCACGGTGAGTCCGGCCAGGGCCCCGCCGATCCAGTCGCCCCGCAGAACGCCATAGGCCACAGCCACCAGGATGCAGAAGCCGATGGCGAACAGGCCCAGCCAGGCGACCAGACGACCGGCGGTCTTCTGCAGCGGGGTCGGTTCCGAGACGATGGCGGCCAGGGATGCCCCGATCCGGCCCAGCGCCGTGTGCGGCCCGGTGCGGGTGATGCAGGCGACGGCCTGGCCGCGCACGATGAGGGTCCCGGAAAACAGGCTGGAACCGGCTTCGGATCCCGGGGCCGCCGCTGCGTCTGGGGTTTCGCCAGGTCGGAGCGGCCGCTTGGAGACCGGAGCAGACTCGCCGGTCAGGGCGGACTCATCGACCGACAGGACATCGCTGGAAGACAGGACGCCGTCTGCGGGCAACCGCTCGCCTTCACCGACCAGAACCATATCGCCGGGAACCAGGTCTCGGGCGGATATCACACGCTCGATCCCGTCGCGGATCACGCGGGCCCTTGGCTGGGAGAGATCGCGAAGGGCGCCCAGGGCTCTTTCGCTGCGACTTTCCTGCAGAACGACCAGCCCGATGGTGGCGATCGCGCCGCCCATCAGGAACAGACCTTCGCCCAGGCTGCCGAGCACCAGATAAAGTCCCGCGGCGCCGATCAGCAGCAGGAACATCGGCTCACGCATCGTCTCGAAAATGATGCGCAGCAGGCCTCTGTCGGTTGACGCGGGCAGGGCGTTGGGACCATCCCGGACAAGGCGCAGCGCCGCCTCCGCTTGAGTCAGGCCCTTCACGGACTTCGGCGCCCGACCACCGGCCGCACCACCAGCAGGCAGATCGCCGGCCGCAGTTGTGGCATTCAAGGTTTGGCCTTGCGTGCCGGAAAGAAGATCATGAACCGGGCAAGGGGGCGCTTGAACAGCAGCAGATAGGTGACGTGGGTGGCGACCAGGGCCATCAGGACCGTGGCGAACAACTGATGCGCCTGACCCAGGGGACCATCCTCGCCCTCTTCGCCGTCCTCATGTCCACGGCCCTCGCTCGGCTCGGTGGCCTCGTCCCGATCGCGGACTTCGACCGACGGGGCCAAGGCTTCCGGGCGTTTCGGCATGGCGCCCGCGGCGACCGGACGGACCAGGCCGAACGCCCGGCCGCCGTCCATGACGATCTCTGTGGCGGTCACACCCAGAAGGCATATGGCGATGCCCAGCAGAAGGCCGTGGCTGACGAGGGGGTGGGTCGCCAGGGTGTTGAGGGTCAGGCCGGAAAACTGCGGATAGAAGCGCGAAAGGCCCAGCGGCGGCGAACCGCTCAGCGCCATCCCCAGCCGCAGCAGGATGACCGCCGCCACGCCATAGCCGACCCAGACATGCAGCCGATGCCAGTCGGCTCCGAAATAGGCGACCAGCACCAGAATGGCGAGCAGGGCATGGTAGGCCCTGAGGCGGGACAGGATCGACATGACACGGGGAATCCTCGGTTGCGACGAGGACAACGCCGCTCACCCTTGGCTGTTCCTGTGGCGCGACAAAGGGCCGCCGTAACCAAAGAATGCATAAGCCCGAGGAGAAACATCACTGGCAGATGAAAGCGCCTGCCGAGGACCATCCGTGGGCTATATTTCGGCGGACATTTGTTCTGGACCAAGCGAATCCCGGGTCGAACACCGGCCGCTGGAGTCGGAAGCAGCACGGGTTCAAGCCTGGTCAGACCAGGTGGAGAAGGCCGACGAAGGTTTCAGTATCTCAAGCCAGGGGCGGCCCCCGGACCTCCTCCGGCGGTCCTGCTATGGTGATCCGTCGCTCGACTGTGACAGAGGGGGGCCAGCCCGCAGAGAGTCTGGCCCGGAAGCAGATTTCAACGGCGTCTGATCGAAATGGCCGGATCGAAATGGAACGATAAAAATTGAAGATAAGGAGCATCAAAAATAGATGACCGGAAAATCATCGTTTCCATTTTTTCAGATTTCCTACGGCAAACTGCTTTTCTGTCGGCTTTGTGCAACTAGATCATTTATTCTTTGTATGATCGCATTGTGATCATTTCTCGCCAATCTAAACTGTTCTAATTCTCTGTTATTGCTGAAAAGAAGCTGGCCCTGCCGAAATTCACTGCGTGAATTTCTAAATAATACCAAAAGGCGACGAGTGCTCTCCGTATAATCAGCCTGAAGAGACCAGAATTTATCCTGCTCCTTGTGTTGTTCCAGATTATCGAATTTGGCCAAGAAATCAGCACGGGATCGTTCGTTATTCACTGACTTTATTATCTCGACAATTCTGACCCGAGTAATTGCCTTTTCCTTCAGATATAGAGCTTTGTGCCGCTCAACGATTGATTGCATTTCCTCAACGTCGTCGAGGGCTTTCTTGTAGCCGCGATCTTCTCTCATGGAGTTGGGGTTTATGGAGTTCATATCGGACGCAACAACTGCAATCTCTCTGCCGAATACACCCACCTGTGAACCCAGGGTCTCCACATGTTTTCGTATTAGAATATTGGCCTTTTCATAGGCTGCCAGATCCGAAGTCACGGAAAATCCGAGGATCATTGCAACGATGATGCCGCCCACCGCAGTGGCCCCGGCAGACGCCAGAAAGTCAGCGAACGCTCTTCTTCGCCCGGACCGCCGCGCCGGAGAAAACACCAGAACCAGCGTTGCCAGACCGCCGATGACCGGAGAAACCAAAATCGACGCCAAGCCAAGATAACCGATGACGAAACCAAACCCTTCGCTCGGGTTCGTTGGCAAGTCCTTCGGCAGGCCCAGCAGGAGTTGGATCAGAACCCCAACGCCCAGTGCGGCCGCACCGGCAATGGTGACAGGCCAGAGGTCGCCAGACACAGGGGCGGCAGCAGCAGCAGGCGCTATTTGCTGGGTCCGTGTTTCATAGAATGGCCGCTCGTCCGCAGTATCGTTCAAGGCCTGCCCCTCCCGCCTCGGCTCAGTAGAAACAATTTACGGTCGAGTTTCAAGGGGTCCGTTCCGCAACGGCGGGAACGGGTCCACTTCAGAGCAGGGTGAAGGCGCCGCCTCCTCCTGCTGACTTCGCTAGGCTTTCCATCTGCCAATGAGCTGGACCCGTCCGGGTCCTCACCCCTTTTCCCGGGCTGGTTCGAAGGCCACGGTCAGCCTGGCGCTTTCCACGGCCATGACCTTGCCGCGGCCAACGGCGCGATCCGGCATCCAGGGCAGCCGCTGAGGCCCTGCCGCCGCGACCATCCTGCCCTGCGGCTCTGGGCCCCGGCTCTGCGCTGCGCTTCGGCCGGGGTGACGCGGGTTTTTGTGGAGCGGCGGATGGTGGGTCGCCTGGCGGCGACCATCCTCTTCGTCATCCTGGCTGGGCCGCGCAACGGTGGTGGCGATATCGGGTGTGAGGCCCCGGGTCCCGGGTCGTCCCTTCGGGCCGCCCGGGATGACGAGGGGAGGCGCAGGGGGGATTGAATTTCAAAGTGTGTCGCCGGGCTTACTCCGGAGTTAGCGAGGCCTGCGGGATCAGGGATTCAGCTCGGCGCCCGGGCCTACGGCCTTCACCCCTTCTCCAGGAAACTGTCGATTACCCGTTTCTCGCCGGCCTGTTCAAAGGCCACGGTCAGTTTGTTGCCTTCCACGGCCATGACCTTGCCGTAGCCGAACTTGATGTGGAACACCCGCTCGCCGACGCCATAGGCGCTGGTCGCTGACGGCGCCGAAACGGCGACAAGCCGGCCTTCGCCTTCCAGGACGGGGGAGCGGCCGGGGTGGCTGCCCTGGTAGCTGCGGGCCTGGGCGCGTTTCCAGCCCGGGGAAGAATAGCCCTGGCCAAAGCTGGCGTCGTTGTCCCAGCGGCTGGTGGTCGGCTGGTTCATGCCCGGGCCGCCGCCGTAATAGCCGGTCTCGGACGCCGCATCGACATTGTCGGGAGGCAGTTCGTCGACGAAGCGGCTGGGCAGCTGGCTGGTCCAGCGACCATAGACCTGACGATTGGCGGCAAAGCTGATCCGCGCCTGCTCCCGGGCCCGGGTGATGCCGACATAGGCGAGGCGGCGTTCTTCCTCGAGGCCCTTTTCGCCCTTTTCGTCGACACTGCGCTGGCTGGGGAAGACGCCTTCTTCCCAGCCAGGCAGGAAGACCAGCGGGAATTCCAGGCCCTTGGCGCTGTGCAGGGTCATGATCTGGACGCTGTCGTCGCTGCCGCCCCGGTCGAGATCCATGACCAGGGAGACATGTTCCAGATAGTCGGTCAGGGACTCGAAGGCCCCCATGGACTGGACCAGTTCCTTGAGGTTCTCCAGCCGGGTCTGGCTGGTCGGGCCCTTGTCGAGGCGAAGGGCGTCGGTATAGCCGCTTTCTTCCAGGATGGTTTCGGTCAGCCTCGCATGGCCGACCGTGGGCAGCTGCGCCGTCCAGCGGTCGATATCACGGACAAAGCCGGCCAGGGCCGTGCGGGTGCGGGCGGCCAGTTCGTCCGTGGTGACAATGCCCCGGGCCGCCGTCATGGCCGAGACGCCGTTCAGCCGGCCCAGCTGCAGGATCTTCTGGACGGTGGTGTCGCCAATGCTGCGCTTGGGCACATTGACGATCCGCTCGAAGGCCAGGTCGTCGTCGGGCGACTGGATCAGACGCAGATAGGCATGGGCGTCGCGGATCTCGGCCCGTTCGAAGAAGCGCGGGCCGCCGACCACCTTGTAGGGGATCTGCAGCATCACGAACCGTTCTTCGAAGGCCCGCATCTGGAAGCTGGCCCGAACCAGGATCGCAACGTCCCTGTAGCGGCCGCCTTCGCGCTTCCAGCGCTCGATCTCCTCGGCGATCAGCCGGCTTTCCGCCTCGCCGTCCCAGACCCCGCGCACGGCCACCTTTTCGCCGCCCGGCGCCTCGGTCCAGAGGGTCTTGCCCAGTCTGGACCGGTTGGCGGCGATCAGGCCGCTGGCGGCGGCGAGGATATGGCTGGTGGAGCGGTAGTTACGCTCCAGCCGGATCACTTCGGCGCCCGGAAAGTCCCGCTCGAACCGCAGGATGTTGTCCACTTCCGCGCCGCGCCAGCCATAGATGGACTGGTCGTCGTCCCCGACACAGCAGACGTTCTGGCGGGCCTGGCCCAGCAGCCGCAGCCAGAGATACTGGGCGACGTTGGTGTCCTGGTATTCGTCGACCAGGATGTAGCGGAACCGCTCGTGATAATCGGCCAGCACGTCCGGATGCTGCATGAACAGGGTCAGGTTATGCAGCAGCAGGTCGCCGAAGTCGCAGGCGTTGAGGGTGCGCAGCCGGTCCTGGTAGAGTTGATAGAGCCGCTGTCCCTTGCCATTGGCGAACTGGGCGCTTTCCGACGGCGGCAGGCGATCCGGGGTCCAGCCGCGATTCTTCCAGTGATCGATCAGCCCGGCCAGGGCCTTGGGCGTCCACCGCTTGGCGTCCAGGCCTTCGGCCTCGATGGCCTGCTTGACCAGTCGTTCCTGATCATCGGTGTCGAGGATGGTGAAGCTGGATTTCAGCCCGACCAGCTCGGCATGGCGGCGCAGGATCTGGGCGGCGACGCTGTGGAAGGTGCCCAGCCATCGAAGACCTTCCGAGGATGGTCCGATGATGGCGGCGATCCGCTCGCGCATCTCGCGGGCGGCCTTGTTGGTGAAGGTCACCACCAGCAGTTCCCAGGGCCGCGCCTTGCCGATGGCCAGGATATGGGCCAGTCGCGTGGTCAGGACCCGCGTCTTGCCGGTGCCGGCCCCGGCCAGAACCAGGACGGGGCCCTCGGTCGCCTCTACGGCCTGCCGCTGCTCTGGATTGAGACCGTCCATGTAGTCGGGGCCCCGCACGCGGGCCAGGTCGGAAATCTTGCGGGCAGGGGGAGCGGCAGACTCAGTCATCAGGAGAACGGATGTAGCACAAAGCGGGGAACGGAGGCGACGGGAACGCTGCGACCCGGGAACACGGACCGGGCCGCGATCGTTGATCCTTTGCGCAGTTCCTGCGCGGAGGTTCCAAGGCCATGACCCTGAAGTCGCAGCGTCGACCTGGCGGCAAACTGTTCCCGGTTCTGGTGATCGGCGGGATCTTGCTGGCGATCCTGGGCATCGGCTGGCTGGTCTATTCCGGATTGACGCCTTCCCTGCCGCGGGCCGGACAACTGGATGTCAGCATCCGTAGACCCGAGCGCCTGATGCCCCAGTCCCTCCCGGAACCCCCGCCCTTGCGGCCGGCGCCCATGCCGGCGTCTCCGCAGTAGGCGGTCAGTCCGGCGCTGTCCTTCCCGCGGCCTTGGCGTGCAAGGCATAGACCCGGCAGGCCGAGGCCAGGGGCCGCCCGCCCCTCTGCTCGTCGATGCGGATGATCAGGGCGGCGAGGCTCAGTGACTGCTCGATCGCCGCCCGGTCCAGCACGGCCCAGAACTCCGGCTCCAGCGCCAGGGAGGTGGCGTGACCGGCCAGGGAAACGGATCGCTTCTTCAGGCCTGGCATGGCATGCCTCCGGTCGACGGAGTCAGCGGAACCCGGCCTCGGCAAAGGCGACCATGCGCGCCTGCAGGGCGGCGATGTCGTCTTCCCGGGTCAGGCCTTCAGACAGGACATGCAGTCGGTCCAGCTCCATGAAGCGGTTCTGATGAATCATGCCCAGCACGAAATGCAGCCGCCAATAGACATCTTCCGGGGCCAGATGCGTGCAGGCGGCCAGCAGGGCGTCTGAAAAGCGCTTCAGATGGCTGACGTCCGTGCCCAGGACCTCGCGGATTTGGGCGGTGCCCTCGCTGCGCGCCCGGATCAGGAACTGGACCGAAATACGCCGCTCGCCCACCGGGTCAGCCCAGCGAAGGGGCGGGGCGATCAGGGCTGTCAGGATTTCCGGTACGGGAGGGCGGCCGGCATGTCGGTCATTGGCTTCGTGCAGCATTCGCGCCCGTTCGCGGTTCAGTTCGGTCGTCCGGCGGCGGAAAATCTCGAACAGCAGGGCGTCCTTGGAGCCGAAATGGTAGTTGACGCTGGCCAGGTTCACCCCGGCCTCGGCGGTGATGTCGCGGACGCTGACGTTCTGGAAACCCTGAAGGGCGAAAAGGCGTTCGGCAGCATTGAACACCAGCTGCTTGGTTGCGGCCGCGACTTCGGGATTGGCATTGTCGAGACCGGCCGCCTCGAGGTCGGCGCCCTCCGGTTCTGGATCCATCGCAGCCGAGCCATCGGCTGCCTTGCGGTTCTGAGAGGTTTTGTCCGGCAGACTCACGAGGCTGGGCCCTTTCCCTTCCGTTAAGGGAGCATTACGGGCGCCGCGCCATTAGGCAAGGCCGCATAAACGCCTGTTTGAACCGTCGTGCTGGCCGGGAAGAGGCGCGCGGGGCCTAGGCCTCGGCCGCATCGAAGATGAAGACAGACCTAGGACGCAGCCGGGCCGCTGCGCCGATGGTGACGCCGGCGGGCAGGGCGCCCCTGGCATAGTCGGCTTCGAGCAGGTCACCCTCTGCTGTGCGACACTCGCAGCGTACGATGCCGCCCTTGGTCAGGATATCGGCCACGGTGACCGGCAGGCCCTCTCCCGCGACGTCCAGCAGGGTCTCGTGGGGGCGGAACCAGGCCGTGGCAGGCCCGTCGGATGACGGGGTATTGGCCACAGGAGCGGCAAAGCCGGCAAAGCTGGCGGTGCGGCCCTCGGCGTTGCAAGGCAGGCGGTTGGCGTCGCCCAGGAAGTCGAACACGAAGCTGGAGGCGGGGGCGGCGTCCAGGTCCTCGGGCGTCCCGATCTGTTCGATCTGTCCCTTTTTCAGAACCACCACGCGGTCGGCCAGATCCATGGCCTCTTCCTGGTCGTGGGTGACAAAGATGGTGGTGACGCCGGTTTCGTCATGCACCTTGCGCAGCCAGTAGCGCAGTTCCTTGCGGACCTTGGCGTCGAGGGCGCCGAAGGGTTCATCCAGCAGGAGCAGCCGGGGCTCGATGGCCAGGGCCCGGGCCAAGGCGACCCTTTGACGCTGTCCCCCCGACAGCTGTGCCGGATAGCGTCCGCCCAGTCCATCCAGTTGCACCAGCGCCAGCAGCTTGGCGACCCGGTCCGCGATCTCGGCCTTGGACGGGCGATCCTTGGCCGGGCGCACGGTCAGTCCAAACGCGATGTTGCGCGCCACGGTCATGTGACGGAACAGGGCGTAGTGCTGGAACACCATGCCGATGCGGCGTTCGCGGGCCGTCAGGGCCAGGAAGTCCTGACCTTCGAAGGTGACGCTGCCGCTTTCAGGCGTTTCGAGGCCAGAAATGACCCGCAGAAGGGTGGTCTTGCCGGAACCCGACGGTCCCAGCAGGGCCAGGAATTCGCCGGGCTCGGCCTTCAAGGACACATCGGCCAGGGCGGGATAGCGGCCAAAGCTCTTGATGATATTGGAAACCGTCAGGCTCATGCGCTTGTCTCTAATGGCGGCGGGATGCGGCGAGTTCGTCGGCGAAGCGCCATTCCAGGATGGTCTTGACGCCCAGGGTGATCAGGGCGAGGCAGGCCAGCAGGGTGGCGACAGCAAAGGCCCCGACCAGGTCATAGTCGTTGTAGAGGACCTCGACATGCAGCGGCATGGTGTTGGTCATGCCCCGGATGTGGCCGGAAACCACGGACACTGCGCCGAATTCGCCCATGGCCCGGGCGTTGCAGAGCAGCACGCCATAGAGCAGCGCCCATTTGATGTTGGGCAGGGTGACCTTGAAGAAGGTGGTCCAGCCACTGGCGCCCAGGGTTACGGCGGCGGTTTCCTCGTCGGAGCCCTGATCCTGCATCAAGGGGATCAGCTCCCGGGCGACGAAGGGCAGGGTCACGAACATCGTGGCTAGGACCAGGCCGGGGACGGCGAAGACGATGCGGATATCGTGGGCCTGGAGCCAGGCGCCGAACCAGCCGCTGGCTCCGAACAGCAGGATCCAGACCAGGCCGGAAATGACCGGTGAAATGGAAAAGGGCAGGTCGATCAGGCTGAGCAGCAGGCCCTTGCCGCGGAACTCGAACCGGGCAATCAGCCAGGCGGCGGCGACGCCGAAGATGGCGTTGAGGGGCACGGCGATGGCCGCCACCGTGAAGGTCATGGCGATGGCGGCCTGGGCGTCGGGTTCGACAATGGCCGTTTTGAAGACCTCGAAGCCCTTGCTGAAGGCCTCGGCAAAGACCGTGACCAGGGGCAGCAGGACGATGAGGGCCATCCAGGCCAGGGCCAGCAGGATCAGGGCCCAGGCGGCGGCGTCGGGCCTTCGGGGAGCTGAAGTCTTCATTTCAGGCCCCGCCGGCTCAGCAACAGCTGGATGATATTGACCAGCAGGATGATGGTGAAGGACAGGATCAGCATGGCCAGGCCGACAGAGGCGGCGCCGGCATAGTCGAACTGCTCCAGCTTGGTGACGATCAGCAGGGGCGCGATCTCTGTCTTGTAGGGCATGTTGCCCGCGATGAAGATGACCGAGCCGTATTCGCCAACCGCGCGGGCGAAGGCCAGGGAGAAGGCGGTGATGACGGCCGGCCAAAGGGCCGGCAGGATCACCCGGCGGATGCGCTGCAGGGGCCTGGCGCCCAGCATGGTCGCCGCTTCCTCGACCTCAGCATCGAACTCCTGGAGCACCGGCTGCACGGTGCGGACGATGAACGGCAGGCCGACGAACACCATGGCGATCCAGATGCCGATGGGCGTGTAGGCGATCTTGATCCCGAGGGGCGAAAACAGGCCGCCAACCCAGCCATTGGGGGCATAGATGCTGGTCAGGGCGATGCCGGCCACGGCTGTGGGCAGGGCGAAGGGCAGGTCGACCATGGCGTCCAGGATGCCGCGCCCGGGGAAATCATAGCGGACAAGGGCCCAGGTGATGACCAGGCCCATGACGACATTCATGGCCGCAGCCATGAAGGACACCGAGAAGGTCAGCCGCAGGGCCTTGAGCACCCGTTCGTCCAGCAGGGTGGCGATGAACCCGTCCAGGCCATTTTCCCAGGGACGGGCCACCAGGGCCGCGAGCGGGATCAGCAGAATGAAGCTGACATATATCAGGGTAAAACCCAGGGCCAGACGGAAGCCTGGCAGGACATTGGGCTCGCGAAAGCGCCAGCGCGGCGCGGCGACCGGATTTGCCAAGGGGATCAGCCCTTGTAGATCTGGTCGAACAGGCCGCCGTCAGCGAAATGCTTGGCCTGGGCCGCATCCCAGCCGCCAAAATCGGCGATGGTCGTGAGCTGCATCGCCGGAAACTTGGAGGCGTACTTCTGCAGGACAGCGGCGCTGCGGGGCCGATAGTGGTTCTGCGCGATCAGTTCCTGCGCCGGTTCCTCGAACAGATACTTGAGATAGGCCTCGGCGACCTCGCGGGTGCCATGCTGGTCGACAACCTTGTCCACCACGGCCACTGAGGGTTCCGCAAGGATCGACGATTCCGGAAAGACGATCTCCAGCTTGTCCGCGCCCAGTTCCTCGATCGAGAGGAAGGCTTCGTTTTCCCAGGCCAGCAGGACATCGCCTATACCGCGCTGACCAAAGGTCGTGGTCGCGCCGCGAGCGCCGGAGTCGAGCACGGGAACATGCTTGAAAAGCTCCTGGACGAAGGCTCTGGCTGCAGCTTCATCCCCGTTGCCGGCCTTCAAGGCGTGGCTCCAGGCCGCGAGGTAATTCCAGCGGGCGCCGCCGGAGGTCTTGGGATTTGGCGTGATGACCTCGACGCCCGGCTTGACCAGGTCATCCCAGGTCTTGATCTTCTCGGGGTTGCCCTTGCGGACCAGGAACACAATGGTCGAGGTGTAGGGCGCGCTGTTCAGGGGCAGGCGGCTCTGCCAACCCGGGGCGATCAGTCCGCGCTTGGCCAGCTGGTCAACATCGCCGGCCAGGGCAAGAGTCACAATGTCGGCGGCCAGCCCGTCGATGACAGCCCGGGCCTGCTTGCCTGAGCCGCCATGGGATTGATCGACGGTGAGCTTGACCTTTTCCAACCGCGCCCATTCGGCCGCGAACAGGGCGTTGTAGGCCTTGTAAAACTCTCGGGTCGGATCGTAGCTGACGTTCAGCAGGGTGGTTGAGGCCGCCTTGGCGGCATCGCCCTTGTCCGAGCAGGCTGCCGCAGCAAACGCGAATCCGGACGCGAGCAGTGCACGACGATTGAAGCCGGTCATCGAGAATCCCCCTGTGGCTGGTAAGCGCCAACGCCGTCATGGCGCAAAACATCACGATTGTCGACTGTGAATCGATAAGCGCTAGCGGATAAATAGGAATAAAATCGGAAACTGGGCCGTTGATCGGCCGGGTCAGGCAGGCCTTCGGGTCAAGCCCGGCATCCAGATCTCCCACATCGCCTAGGGCAGCAGCCCCGGGCGAAAGCCGCGTCGGAGGTGGGAGCAGCCTCAACCTTACTTCCTGCAGTCTCCCCAGGGCCGACCAATTACAGGGCCCCATTGACATGCCCGTCCGACCAGCACCGGTTCGGCAGGTTGCGAAACAAATCGACGCAAAAAGGCAACCGGATCAAGTCCGGTCGGAAAGACAATCAGCCGAGTGGGAAATACCGATGTGGCATAGCCAAGGCTATCTTGTCACTTCGGGCCCGCATGGCTTCGGCCGCGATCACGACGGAGCGGGCGAGAGGCGAGGGCAAGTCGTCGAGCTCGAACCAGCCCAGGGCCGCGTGCTTGCCCGGCTCGCAAAGGCGCGGGACCCCTTGATGCTCTGTCACCAGATAGACAGGGGCGACCCAATGAATGTCGGCGTCACGATCTATGTGGTTCATGACGCACAACAGATCCTCAGCCTTGATGACGAGTCCCAGTTCCTCCAGCACTTCCCGTTCGACGGCGGCCTGGACGGTTTCATAGAGGTCGATCTTTCCGCCGGGCAGGCTCCAGGCGCCGGCTTCGGGCGCCAGCCTGCGCTGGATCAGCAGAAGACGTCCGTCCCGAACAATGGCTGCGCCGCAGCCGACGCGCGGATCCCTGTCCGCCGAGCTGCCCGTCATTGCTGGTTCTGGGGCAGGTCGTCGGCAATGTCGTAATAGTCGCCCTTGTCGGCGACGAAGATATGCATGTGAAGTCTGGTTTGGGTCGGCGCTTCGAAGGCGCCCATGGCGACGGCGATCTTGTCTCTGTGAATGGGGTCCCAGAACAGGGATGAGCCGCACTGCCTGCAGAATCCACGCCGAACACGCTCGGAAGAGGCATACCAGACGAGGCTTTCCTCCCCCTGGATATGCAGGGCGGACTTGGCGACGTCGGTGGAGGCCCAGAAGTGACCGGAGGATTTGCGGCACTGGGAACAGTGGCAGGCATCCGGCGGGTTCAGGTCACCCTCAACCTGGAACCGGATGACGCCACAAAGGCAACTGCCAAGATGCATGATATGTTCCTTTCGGTTCCAGGCCCCAAAGCCGTGTCGGCGCCGTCAGGTCGCCGGGAGCAGGCTGCGGGAAAGATAATTGACCGTCTTGCCGCCGCCGCCAATCCGCGCCGAACCGACCCGAACAAAGCCCAGCCTGGCATGAAAGGCGTCTGATCCCGGATTGGGAGGGTGCGAATTGACTTCGCAAACCACATGCTCATGACCAGCTTGAGCTGCGGTCTCGAACAGGGCCGTGTATAGGCGACGGGCCAGCCCCTGACCGCGTGCCTGCGGCGACACGACAATCCGGTCCACATAGATGAACCGTGCCAGTCGCTCCTGGAACCAACGGAAATTGGGACTGTCGTAGTCGGCGTCCTGGTCGAAACTGAGCAGCAGGGCCTCCGCTTCGCCGACTTGCCAGGCGCGGAATGCCTGGTCCGCCAATTGCCGGAACCGTTCAGGTTCAAGCCACGACAGCTCCTGGGCATGGGCGTTGTTCAGCTCGAGAAGCGCCGCCGGCAGGTCGCCCGATCCTGGCAGGGGGAGAATGTGGTCGTCCATGGCCGTCATTCCTTGACCGCTCCTGCAAGCCCCGAGACGGACAGGATGTGACTCCATTCTGCGTCGGTAACGGGTTGGACCGAAAGCCGAAAAGAGGTCACGAGAGACATGTTCTGCAGCGCCGAATCGGCCTTGGCCTGGGCCAGGGTGAACGGCGTCTTCAACGGCGCGACCGCCACCAGGTCGGTACAGACAAACACCCCTTTGGCGTCTGTCGGGTCGGGATAGGCTTCCCGTATGACCTCGGCCACGCCGACAATCGCCTTGCCGGCCTGGGAATGGTAGAAAAACGCCTGATCGCCGCGACGCATGGCCATGAGGTTGAGCTTGGCGCTGTGGTTGCGAACGCCGGTCCAGGGTTCGCCAGCGGCGCCCCGGGCGACCAGGTCCTCCCAGGAAAACACATCCGGTTCGGACTTCAGAAGCCAGAAGGCCAAGGAAAACCTCTTTCGGGTTCGAGCGTGATGGAAAGGCTGACGATGGGGTCAGAGACCCTTGCCCATGTTGAGCCGATACACCATGGCGGCCTTGTCAGGGGGCAGTTTCAGGGTCTCATCCAGCAGGGCGATGCTGTAGCGACACAGCAGGCCCTGACGTGCAGGGTCGTCGATGCTGACCTTGCGGCCGGTCAGCATGACAATGACCTTGCGATCGGCTTCGGAGAAGCTTGACTGCACACGGGCTGCCACCTGGTCCCGAAGTTCGACCTCATAATACTGATCGATGCGGCTCTTGAGCGTGTAGTCATCGACCTTGGCGCCGGCGGCGTTGAGGACCGGGGCCTTGGCCGTCTGGGTCAGAATGTCCGTCGTGACCACCCGCTCGCGTTCCAGAAGCGTAGCGTCCACGACGGCGTCCGGATCGAAGGTCAGTCGCGCTCCACGCGTGAAGTCATAGCACCAGGCGACAGACTTCTCACCAAGCGCCTTGGCCTTGTCCCGGCGAAGTTCCATGAGTCTGACGACATTGGCGTCGGTGGCCTTTCGGGCATTGGCCAGCATGGTCGAAGTGGCGATGGACCGCACCTGCTGACGCACCCCGACCTCGCCGAGGCGCTTGTCCTGTACAAGGGTCAGGTCGGCCTGTAGCCGCGCATAGGCTTCAGGGTAGCTGGCCTTCAGAACCTTGACCTCCGGGAGAGATTCCGCCTCGCTCCTGGCGCGGTCGAAGGCCTGGCGTGGGACCACATCGTGATCGACGATGAACCAGGCCAGGGCCCCGGCGGCCCCTGCCGCGACAATGGCCAGGCCGGCGCCCATGAGCGCAGGCAGGTTCATCAGACGACCGGCCAGCAGGCCGCCGCCCGCTCCCGCGCAGGCAGCGACAGCGGCCGAAATGACCAGCAGGGTATTGGCGTCCATGAGTCCCGGATTCCTCAATAGAAGATGCGGCGGGACAGTCGTTGCTAAGCCTGCCGGTTGCAAGCCTCCAGGCGCGCCAGCCAAGCTGGATTTGACAAACCGCGTCACCAGACAGACACCGCCTGCATGACCAAACTCGTTGCCAAATCCGGAAGCCGAAACATCCACTTCATCGGGATCGCCGGCGCCGGCATGAGTGCTGTCGCCTTGATGATGCGGGATGCCGGACATGTCATCGGCGGGTCTGACGAGGCCGCCTTCCCTCCGATCAGCACCTATCTGGAAGACCAGGCCATCCCCTTTCAGCCGATGCTGTCTGCGAAGAATCTGGGGCCGGAGATCGATCTGGTGGTTCTGGGCGGCAGCGCCAAGCTGCATGGCGACGCCAATCCCGAATTTGTCGAGGCCGTCAGGCGCGGCCTCCCCATCATGGGTTTTCCGCAGCTGGTCGCAGATCAGACGCAGGATCGTGAAGTTACGGTCGTGGCCGGCAGCTTTGGAAAGTCCAGCTGCACGGCCCTGATGGCCCATATCCTGACGGCGGCTGGACGGGACCCCGGCTTCATGATCGGGGCCATTCCGTCCGGCGGCGGGCCGACGGGCGCCTGGGGAAGTGGTCCGGTCGTGCTGGAAGGCGACGAGTATATCATCAGCCAGGCCGATCGCCGCTCCAAGTTCCTGCTGTACAGGGCTCGCCATCTGCTGGTGACATCCCTGGTCCACGATCATCTGAACGTCTTCCCGACCTTTGCAGAATATGAAGCCCCCTTCATCGAGCTGCTGGGCAGGATGGCGGCCGACGCCCTGGTTGTCCTGCGGGACTCTCCCTCACTTCGCGCCATTGCTGATCGCTGCCCGGCGAAGCCGGTCTGGTATGGCGCCCATCCGGGCGAGGGCTGGCATAGCGAGGATGTCCGCTTTGGCGATACGACCGCCTTCACCCTGGTCTCAGCACAGGGCCAACGCCTGCCTTTGGTGACCCAACTGCTGGGCGCCCACAATGTGGAGAATGTAGTCGGTGTATCCGCCTTCCTGCTGAGCGCCGGACTGGTCACACCCGAGCAGCTACGGTCAGGCGTCGCCTCCTTTCAGGGAATTCGCCGCCGACTGGATCGGTTGACGGCCTCGTCTTCGGTCCCGGTCATCGAGGGGTTTGGCTCGTCCTACGAGAAGGCCCGATCCGCGATAGAGGCCATTCTGCTGCACTATCCGGGGCGCCCCCTGACGATCGTGTTCGAGCCCCATACCTTCAGCTGGCGCAATGCCGAGGGCCTGGCCTGGTACGACACCGTGTTTGAAGGCGCTCAGCAGGTCATCGTCATTCCGCCGCCCGGCCATGGGGCCGCGAGCCACAGCCAGCTGACCCATGATCAGATCCTCGACCGGATTTCCGAGACTGGCCTGCCGACCCGGAAAGCCGAGGGCGCCGAGCAAGTCATCGACAGTCTGCGTTCCCTGACCCCCGACTCGGTCGTGCTCCTGCTGTCCTCCGGGCCCTTGCTGGGCCTGCCGGATCGCCTGCCGCCCCTTATGGACGCCCAGTTCAGCTAGCCGGGCAGTCCGGGTTCCGCGCCACGATCGGGAACCGGGCGCCGCCAAACTCGAGGTCCCTCCAGCATCCTGCCACGGTCCTGAACCCGCCCTGTCGCAGGGCGCTCAGCAGAATGGGCGGCGCCGCGAAGATCATAAAAATGAGTGCGGCAAAAGCGGGTCGATCCATTGCCGGCCAGAGCTTGAGCCCCTCTGCCTCGACAAGGCGCCAGATCACGCCCTCTGGACGAGGCCGATCGCAATCCGGGCGAGCATCCTGCGGAGGCCGGGCGAAGTTGAGACTGCCTCAATCCGGGCCACAAGGGTTGTCCTTGCCTCCCTGATGCTTGCCTGCCACCCCACACGGGGCAAGTGGCGATGCTGTGCAGCCGCTTTCTGCGCGAATCCCTTTGCGCGCCGGCGTTGCCGTGGCAGGGTCGGCTGCCAATAGGAACGCGGGTCGTCGATGTCCAAACCTGCCCACTTGACCCTTGAGCAGGGGGATCACGGTCCTACGGCCGTGCTCACGGGCGACTGGACAGCAGAAACGCTGGAGAACACCGGGCACGATCTGATCGAACTGCTGCACGGCACCCGGTCGGTTACGCTCGACATGCGCCATATTGGTCGATGCGACACCGCCGGCGCCTATGCCATTATCCGGGCTGCCGATGGTCGAGAGTCCGCCGGGGTCTTGCTGGCCCGGCCAGAGACACAGCGCCTGATCCATCTGGTCTCGCAGGCCGTTGAGGCCGAACCGTCCGAGCCAATCGCCAAGAGAGGCTTTTTCAACCTTCTGGTGAGGGTCGGACGTGGCGTGGTCAATCTTGGGATCGATCTCTACGAGACCCTTGTCTTCCTCGGCCACCTTCTGACATCGGTCGGGCGAGCCATCGTGCGGCCTGATCGCTTTCGCTGGGCGCCCTTCATTTCGCTTTGTGAACGCGCCGGGCTGGACGCCATTCCGATTGTCATCACGACGACCTTTTTCATCGGCGCCGTCGTGGCCTTGCTGGGCATCAACAGCCTGAGGGCTTTTGCCGCAGAGGTGCTGGTCGTGGAAGCGACAGGCATTGCGGTTTTGAGGGAGTTTGGAATCGTCATCACAGCGGTGCTGCTGGCCGGGCGGTCGGCTTCGTCCTTTGCGGCGGAAATCGGCTCCATGAAGATGAATCAGGAAATCGACGCGATGAGGGTGATCGGCGTCGATCCGTTTGACGCCCTGGTGCTGCCCCGGTTCCTGGCCCTCCTGGTGACAATGCCGTTGCTGACCTTTGTCGCGGATCTCTCAGGCTTGCTTGGCGGCATGCTGGTCAGCTGGAACATCCTGGATCTCTCACCGACCTATTTCTGGCAAAGGATGGTCGATAATGTCGGGGCGACCAATTTCTGGGTCGGTATCTCGAAGGCGCCGGTCATGGCGATCATCATCGCCGGTATCGGTTGTCGTCAGGGCATGGAGGTGGAGGGCGACGTCGAGTCGCTTGGCCGCCGGGTGACTTCGGCCGTGGTCCAGGCGATCTTTGCGATCATTCTGGTCGATGCCCTGTTTGCGCTCCTCTACATGGAGCTGGACATATGACTGCCACCGACAGCTCTCTTGCCGAGGACGGGCTGGACGAGGCCGCGCCGCCTATCGAGGTCATCAATCTTCGATCCGCCTTTGGCGACAACGTCATTCACGACGGGGTCAATCTGACCGTCAAGAAGGGCGAGGTGCTTGGCGTCGTCGGCGGCTCAGGGAGCGGCAAGTCCGTCCTGCTCAACTCCATTATCGGCCTCAGAGAGCCGGATGGCGGTACGATCCGGATTTTCGGCCAGGATATCCAGCGCGCCGACCGCCGCAAATGGTCCGCCATCGAGCGCCGGTGGGGCGTCCTGTTCCAGCAGGGGGCGCTCTTTTCCTCCCTGACGGTTCAGGAGAATGTGGCGGCGCCGCTGCATGAGCATTCGCGCCTGTCGCGAGCCGAGATCCGCGATCTGGCGGAACTCAAGATCGCTCTGGTCGGGCTGCCGCCCCGGGCGGGAAGTCTCAAGCCGGCCGAGCTGTCCGGCGGCATGCGCAAGCGGGCAGGGCTCGCCCGGGCGCTGGCCTTCGATCCGGAGCTGCTGTTTCTGGATGAACCAACCGCGGGGCTTGATCCGATCGGCGCCGCTGCCTTTGACGAACTGATCGAGGACCTGTCGCGGAGCCTCGGTCTGACCGTGTTCATGATCACACACGATCTCGACAGCCTGTATACGATCACCGACCGGGTGGCCGTGCTGGCGGACAAGAAGGTGGTGGCGGTGGAGCCGGTGCGGGTGCTTGAACATTCCGAACATCCCTGGATCCAGGAGTATTTCCTGGGTCCCAGGGGACGGGCCGCGCGATCGGCCGTCGATGCTGGCGGACAGAGGGTCTGATGGAAAGAAACGCCAACTACGCGCTGGTCGGGGCGGCCTCGCTCCTGCTTTTCGTTGCGATGATCGTCTTCGCCTTCTGGCTGGCCCGCCTGAGCTTCAACAAGAGTTTCGACGAGTACGACATCCTGTTCGTCGGACCGGTGCGGGGTCTCTCCGAGGGGGGAGAGGTGCATTTCAATGGCATCAAGGTGGGCGAGGTGGCCAAGATCGCCCTAGACAGTCGCGATCCCAACCGCGTCATCGCCCGGGTGCGGGTCACCTCCGACGTTCCGATCCGCGAAGACAGCTACGCCACGCTGGAGCCCCAGGGGATTACCGGCGTCAACTATGTGCAGATCACGGCGGGCGCCTCCGCCAAGGATGGCTCGCCGGCCAGGAAGCTGTTGAAGGAAACCGTCGCCGCCGGCGAAATCCCTGTCATCAAGACGCAGAGAAGCCAGCTATCCGACCTTCTGGCTGGCGGCGGCACCGTTCTGAGCCGGACGATCGAAGCCCTTGACCGGGTCAACAACGTTCTGAGCGACGAAAACGTCAAGACGTTCAGCGCGACGCTCGATGACCTGCAAGCGGTCACTGCAGAAGTGCGCGCTCAGAAGGAGATCATCGCCGATGCCCGCAAAGCCATGGCGACCTTTGAAGAAACAGCGCGCGAATACACCAAGCTGGCTCAGTCCGGTCGATTGTTCATCGACGGTGACGCCAAGAAGGCGGCCGCGTCCATAGAAGAGGCGGCGAAAAAAGTCGACCGCGCCGCCGCTGATCTGAGCGCTGTCCTGGCCAAGCTGGATGGTCCGGTGAATGATTTCACCACGGCCGGACTGCCCCAGCTGACCTCCGCCATCGTAACGCTGCAGGACGCCGCAGGCTCTCTGGACCGTTTGGTGACCGAGGCCGAAAAGAACCCGCAGGGCCTGGTGGGCAAGCCGCCGGCCGCGAAGAAGAAGGTGCAGCCGTGACCCCAGTCCTGACCCGCCTGGCTGCCTGCGCGGCCCTTGTCCTGGCCCTAACAGGCTGCGTGACGCTGTTTCCGAAGGCAGAGCCTTCGGTGCTTTACCGCTTTGAGGTCGCTGCGCCCGAAACCGTGGCCGCCAAGACCTTTGATGTGACTCGAGGCTTGACCATCTTCAACCAGGCGGCCGCCAGCGATGGTATCCTGACCGTCACCAACGGCGCCGCCGCCTATATCGATGGCGCCAGATGGGTCACGCCGGCCGAGCGGCTCTTCGACGAACAGCTTGGGCGGGCGTTCATGGCAGGCCCCGCCCGCCTGACCCCGCGCGGGACCGCAGGCCGGACCGAGTGGACGATGCGGCTTGAAGTGCAAAGGTTCGAAGCCGTCTATCGAGGTGACCCCGAAAGTGCGCCGAAGGTGGTTGTTGAAATCAAGGCCACGCTTGCTCGCAACAGACGAGACGGCGAAATCCTGGACAGGGTTTTCAGGGCCGAGGTTCCGGCGGAGGCCAATCGAGTCAGCGCCATTGTCACGGCCTATAATGCAGCCCTGACTTCGACCCTGACGGACCTGGCCAACTGGGTGGGCGCCGCAGGCGTGAAGCCAGATTGAGCCTGTTTGTCAGGCCAGATCGAACAGCCCGGACATATATGGGCTGAGCAGTCGCCCCTCGGGGTCCAGTTCCCGACGGATCGCCAGGAAATCCTTCCATTGAGGGTAAAGTGCCTGCAGCCTCTGCCCTCTGAGGCTGTGGAGCTTTCCCCAGTGGGGCCGACCGCCATGGCGCTGGAAGATGGGCTCGATCAGTTCGAAGAAGAACTGATACTCATCCTTGTACCAGGCATGAACAGCGATCGAGCCGCGCACGCCGCCCTGGAAGGGCGATAGCCAGGCGTCATCACCGGCGGTGCGGCGCACCTCGATCGGGAAGAAGACGTCTTTGCGCTGCTTTTCGATGACCGCCAGAACTTCGCGAAGGGCCTGGAGATGGGTCTCCGGCGGCAGGTGGTATTCCATCTCGTTGAACCGGACAGGGCGTTCGGTCGAGAGCAGCTTCCAGCCTTCGTCCACGGCGGTTTCAGGCGGTACGCCCCCGAGCAGGGCCTTGGCGGCCGCCTTGCGAAGTCCCGTCGACCAACCCAGCGTGTTGCGAAGCCCTTTCAGCGCCTCGAGAAGCGCGTCGTCGTTGCCGGCCGGCGGCGCCTGGACCGGATCGTCGGTCTCGTCATGGCTGATGTTGGCGGCAAGGTCGGTGAAAGGGACGACATAGAATTCGAAGTTGCGATGGGTCTTCCAGCGGTCTTCCGCCCGGGCCAGGGAGTCTTCCAGGCTCTCGACCCAGACCTTCCGGCGCACGCGGCGGTTGGCGGTGGTGCGGATCCGGGCCTCGGTCAGGATTCCCAGGGCGCCGAGGGACACCCGAGCGGCCTGGAACAGCTCGGGACGCTTTTGCGGGTCGCACTCGATCCGCTCGCCGGTCGATGTCACCAGGGTGAGAGCGGTCACGTCGCCATGCAGCGCCTGCAGGCCCTGTCCAGCCCCATGGGTGCCGGTCGAGATGGCGCCGGCCAGGGATTGCTTGTTGATATCGGGCAGATTGGCCATGGCCCGGCCACGCTGGGCCAGCAGGGGTCCCAGGGCGCCCAGGCGGGTGCCGGCCCGCACGACGGCCTCGTCGCCTTCCCAGCGGACCAGTCCGCTCAGGCCGTCGAGGGAGACCAGCGTGGCGTTGGTGGCGGCGAGAGCCGTGAAGCTGTGGCCAGCGCCCACGGCGCGAATGGGGGCCTGCGCGACTTTCAGTCCCTCGGCCAGGGCAGCCTCATCCGCAGGGGCCAGACGGGCGGCCGGATAGGCGTTCTGGATGCCCGACCAGTTGCGCCAGAGCATGCGTCCATCGGCATTGACCGAGGCCGGCGCCGGGGGTTCAGGCTTGTCGCGGTTGGCGAAGACCACAGCGCCGCCGCCGGCCAGGGCTGTCCCGCCCATGGCGGCTGCAGAAAGGGTCAGGGCCTTGCGTCGCGTGACCATGGTGTTTCCCCCCGGGGATGTCTTGCCGGACAGTTCGAACCTGTCCCTGCCCCTGTCTAGCGCTTTTCCGGCCCGGACATGAAGGCAATCAAGGCCCGGTAGTCGTCAGCGCTGCATCCGGCGCATTGGCCGCCGGCCGGCATCGCCTTGAATCCCTGGACCGTGTGGTCAACCAGGGTCGGCATGCCCTGCTGGAGACGCGGCTTCCAGGCAGCGATATCGCCGGCCAGGGGCGCGCCAGACCCGGCGATGGTGTGGCAGGTCTTGCAGGAGGTCGCGTAGAGACCTGCCAGCCGGGGGTCCGCCGGTGACAGACGTGCTGACTGGTCCGGTGTGATCGGCGCCGCCGCAGGGCTGCAACCCACCAGGCAAAGGCCAGCCAAAAGGCCAACGCCACCAGAGATCGGCGAAAAACGGCTGCGAGTCATGGTCGTCCCCCCTCCGGGAAACTGCCAGCAGACGGCCGTTGCAATCAATCGCAATCAGGGGCGGCAGCCTTGCGGCTAGTCCTCGATCCCGTGGATCCGGCGGGCAGCGGTCAGGGTGTTCTGGAGCAGACAGGCGATGGTCATGGGTCCAACACCGCCCGGGACCGGGGTGAGCCAGCCGGCCACGGTCCTGGCCTCCTCGAACGCCACATCCCCCACCAGACGGGTCTTGCCCGCCGCCGCAGCGACCGGATCACGGGAGGGCAGGCGGGTTATGCCCACATCGATCACCGCTGCGCCGGGCTTGATCCAGTCGCCCCGGATCATTTCCTGCCGACCTGCCGCCGCCACCAGGATGTCGGCCTGACGACAGAGGGCGGGCAGGTCGACGCTGCGGCTATGAGCGATGGTCACGGTGCAGTCGGCCGCCAGCAGCAGCTGGGCCATGGGCTTGCCCATCAGGTTGGAACGGCCGACCACCACGGCATGCTTTCCCCTCAGGCTGCCCAGCGCATCTTGCAGCAGCATCATGCAGCCGACGGGCGTGCAGGAGGTCAGGGCCGGAAGACCGCTGGCCAGGCGTCCCGCATTGGTGACGGTCAGGCCGTCGACGTCCTTGTTCGGATCGATGGCCGCGACGATCCGCGCCTGGGACAGGGGCTCCGGCACTGGAAACTGCACCAGCAGGCCATGGAAGGCCGGGTCGGCATTGAGCCGGGCCACCAGGGCCAGAAGTTCGGCCTCGGCGACATCGCCCGGCAGGCGGTGGGTTTCCGAATGCATGCCGGCGGCCAGGGTCTGCTCGCCCTTGTTGCGGACATAGACCTCGCTGGCCGGGTCTTCGCCCACCAGCACCACGGCCAGGCCCGGGACGACGCCGTGCTCCGCCTTCAGCGCAGCAACCTCGAGGGCGATCCGCTCACGCCAACGGGCCGCAAAGGCCTTGCCGTCAATGATGATTGCGTCGCCCAAGGCCGTTCCTCCCGCAGTGACAGGCTGACCTACGCCCTGGCCGGGCGACTCGCAACGCGCCGGACGGCTGGACAGGGCGCTCGCAAGCCTTCATCCTCACAAATCAAACATCCGTTCGGACGCCGCCCATGTTCATGCGCTTCTTCTCTGAACTGCGTCAGGCCAAGGTGCCTGTCACGCTGAAGGAGTATCTCATCCTGATGGAGGCCCTCGACAAGCAGGTCATCGACCGCTCCGTCGAGGACTTCTACTTCCTGTCCCGGGCCACCCTGGTGAAGGACGAGAAGAACCTGGACAAGTTCGACCAGGTGTTCGGCCATGTCTTCAAGGGGCTGGAGACCGTCCAGGACGGCATCACGGCCGAGATCCCTGCCGAGTGGCTGAAGGCCCTGACCGAGAAATTCCTCACCGAAGAGGAAAAGAAGCAAATCGAGGCCATGGGCGGTTTCGAGAAGCTGATGGAGATGCTGCAGGAGCGTCTCAACGAACAGAAGAAGCGCCACGAGGGCGGCAACAAGATGATCGGCACGGGCGGGACCAGCCCGTTCGGGGCCAATGGCTACAATCCCGAAGGCGTGCGGATCGGCCAGGACAAGGGCCGCCACGGCCGGGCGGTGAAGGTCTGGGACAAGCGCGAATACAAGAACCTCGATGACAGCGTCGAGCTGGGCACCCGCAACATCAAGGTCGCCCTGCGCCGCCTGCGCAAGTTCGCCCGAGAAGGCGCGCCGGATGAGCTGGATCTGGACGGCACCATCAAGGGCACGTCGCGCAAGGGCTATCTGGACATCGTCATGCGTCCGGAACGGCGCAACAAGATCAAGGTGCTGATCTTCTTCGATATCGGCGGGTCCATGGACAGCCATATCAAGCTCTGCGAGGAGCTGTTCAGCGCCGCCCGGACCGAGTTCAAGAACCTGGAGTTCTTCTATTTCCACAACTGCCTCTATGAGAGCGTGTGGAAGGACAACCGCCGCCGGCAGACCGAGAAGATCAACACCTGGGACGTGCTGCACAAGTACCCAAGCGACTACAAGGTCATCTTCGTGGGGGACGGCACCATGAGCCCCTATGAAATCACCTATCCGGGCGGCAGCGTCGAACACTGGAACGAAGAGCCGGGCGCCATCTGGATGGACCGGGTCGCGCAGGTCTATCAGAGCGTCGTCTGGCTGAACCCCACACCGGAACGCCACTGGGACTATACCCAGTCCATCGGGGTGATGAAGCAGCTGGTCAATGACCGCATGTATCCCTTGACCATCGAGGGGCTGGACAAGGCCATGCGGGAGCTGGTGCGGGGGCACTGAGCCCGTCGGGGACGCTGTCGTCGGGAACCGGCAGCATCCCCGTTTGACTGGACGTCTATCCCACCGATCGCCTGGCCGGGAGGAAGCGCGGGTTTTTCAGCAGAGCTGCGCTGACCAGGGTGATCAACAGCCCGACAGGAAAGATTTCCAGGAAGGTCATGGGCAACCGAATTAGCAGGCTGGCATACTGTCGGCGCATGGTCTCCATATCCGCGGCCAGCTTTTCATAGGCCGCCCCTGTGACGCCCGCTGCCCGCTTCGCCGCGAGCGTCGCCTCGATATACTGGTCCATGAAGCGATAGTCGGTGACGGCCAGATAGACTTCCCAGACGGCCACATAGGCAAGGGACGCCACAATGGCGATGCCCAGACCCAGAGCCAAGGCTGTGCGAAAGCGGATGACGCCGCCGAGCGTCTGGTCCCGGTACTGCTTGATCGCCACCAGGATCGAGGACAGGGCGACCAGCATGATGAGATAGCCTACCAAGGCGTTGGAGTGCGGCGGGTCGCCTCCAGACGCCCATAGGGTCCCGACGACCGAGACAATGATCACGAGGCCGGAAATCAGGCCATAGGTCAGGATGGTGCGGATCATGGACAGGGCGCTCCTCTCGCCAGTTCTAGGTCCATTAAACCTGGACGTCCTGCAACCGGCAGCGCCATCACCCGAAAGGGTGAGTTCGTCATGTCAAACCATTCGGCGGCCAGATCAGGGCAGCAGTCGAAGGTCGCGCGCCTTGCTGATGGCCTGGGTCCGGCGACCCACTTCCAGCTTGGCATAGAGGTTGGCGATGTGTGTCTTGATCGTGTTGGGAGACAGTCCCAGCGTGCGGGCCATTTCCTTGTTGGACTGACCTGAGGCCAGATGCTCCAGGACCTTCATTTCCTGACCGGTCAGGCCAAGCGATTGCTGGGCCGCCCTGTTGTGGATGAAGGGTTCCTGGGCCGGCCTTGCGCTGAGCCGCCAGCCGACCCAGACTCCGCCGGCCGCGAAGGCTGTGCCGACCAAGGCGATATAGATTTCGCCAGGAAACATCCTGGCCTGGTGCTGGTACTCCAGCCACTGGAGTGCGAATGCGGCCAAGGCCAGGAAGGCTGCCCAGCCCAGGACAGTGCGGGTCATGGCCGGATCGTGCCGCGGTCTGTGAGGCTGTCAATCCCTGTTGCTCTTTGAGCCAGTGGTTGACCTCCTGCCCCTGGCCCCGTTTGATTGGGTCATGTCAACGACGCCCGCCCATTCCCGCAGTCTGATCGAGGCCGGCGCAGGGGCTTTGAACCGGCGGCAATTTGCAGAAGCACGCGCCCTGTTCGAACGGGCTGCGGAAGGGCCTGGCCCGGAGGCGCCAGCCTTTCTGGGACTGGCCATCGCCTGCCGGGAACTGGGCGATGCAGCCGGCCGGCTGGCGGCCCTGGACAGGCTGCTCGCCCAGGAGCCGCGCCATGTTCGCGGCCTGGTTCTCAAGGGTGACCATTTCCAGGAAGCGGGAGATCACCGGGCCGCCGCGACCTTCTATCGATCCGCAGTCGCCGCCGCGCCGCCGCCCGAACGTCTGCCGCCGGATATTCTGGCCGAAGTCCGCCGCGCCAGAAGCCAGGTCGAGCGCTACCAGCAGGACTATTCCGACCATATCGATGCAGCCCTTGCCAGCGCGGGGCTTGCGGGTGCTGGCCCCGAAGCTGCGAGGTTCGCCCAGTCAGTTGACCTCATGCTCGGACGAAAGGCCCTGTTTCTCCAGCAACCGCGACACTATTACTTTCCCGGCCTGCCGCAGATTCAGTTCTACGACCGCGCAGCGTTCGACTGGCTTAATGACCTTGAAGCGGCCACGGGTGCTATCCGGGCCGAACTCCAGGCCCTGCTGGCGGATGGCTCAGGCTTTGCGCCCTATGTCCAGACCCAGTCTGATCGTCCCTTTGATGGCCGGCACAGCGTGCGCGACAGCCAGGATTGGACGGCCTGCTTTCTCTGGAAGGATGGCCAGGCCCAGCCCCAGGTGGTTGATCGCTTTCCGGCCACCATGGCCGCGCTTAAGGACCTGCCGCTCTGCGCCATGGAGGGGCGTTCCCCGTCCATCCTGTTTTCGCGGCTGAAACCCGGCGCCCGGATTCCGCCGCACCATGGGTTCATCAATACGCGTCTGATCGGCCATCTTCCGCTGATCGTGCCGGGATCCTGTGGCTTCCGGGTCGGCAATGAAACCCGCTCCTGGCGGGAAGGCGAGGCCTGGCTGTTTGACGACACCATCGAGCACGAGGCCTGGAATGATGCGGACCAGGACCGGATCATCCTGATCTTCGACATCTGGCGACCGGAACTGACCCTGGCCGAGCGCGACATGGTGCGTTGGCTGTTTGCGGCGGTGGATTCCTATGGATCTGCGCCTGCCCAGGCCTGGGGCGTCTAGCCGTCCATGGACAGTCTCGCCCTTGGCGAACTCCAGGCCCGGACCTTCCAGGGCCTGCTGGGCGCCACAGACCCGGTCAGCGGGCTGATTGCGGATCGTTGGCCCAGTCCCTCGGCCTGTTCGATCGGCGCCCAGGGCTTTGCCTTCACGGTCTGGGCCATCGCGGCCGCCAGGGGCTGGATGTCCCGCGGCGAGGCTGCAGGTCTGACGCTCAAGGGTCTGAGGACCCTGCGCCAGGCGCCGCAGGGCGCCAGCGCCGCCGGCGTCAGCGGCCTTCGAGGCTGGTTCTACCATTTTCTCAACCGCCAGACGGGACTGCGGGCCGGGACCTGCGAGCTTTCGACCATCGATACGGCCCTGATGCTGGCCGGCGCCCTGGCCGCCGCCCGGGCGTTTGACGGCGACGGCCCGGACGAGGTCGAGCTACGGCGACTGACGGGCGCACTTTATGATGCCGTGGACTGGGCCTGGGCGACCACGCCATCTGGCCGGATTGCGCTTGGCTGGACCCCGGAGGCCGGCTTCATCCCCTATGAATGGCGCGGCTATAACGAGGCGATGATCCTTTATGTCCTGGCGCTGGGCGCCGACTATGGACCCATGGCCCCATCGGCCTGGACGGCCTGGACTGAGGACTATCGGCGTAGCTGGCGGACCTCGCCCGTTCCCCACCTGGCCTTCGGTCCGATGTTCGGCCACCAGTACAGCCATCTCTGGATCGATTTTCGCGGGATCCAGGATGCCTTCATGCGCGAGCTGAGGCTCGACTATTTCGAGAACAGCCGGCGGGCGGTCGTGACCCAGCAGGCCTATGCGGCCGCCAATCCGGGCGGCTGGGGCGGCTACAGCGCCGACTTCTGGGGACTGACGGCCTGTGATGGCCCTGGCGATTTTCGCCAGCTGCAGGGTCTGCGACTGCGGCGGTTCCGGAGCTACGCGGCGCGCGGCGCCCATGATTTTGATGACGGCACCCTGGCCCCCACCGCCATGGCGGCCTCCCTGCCGTTTTCGCCAGAGATCGTCCTGCCCAGCCTGGAGCGGATGATCGATGCCCATGGCCAGGCGATCTACGGGCCACAGGGACTGCAGGACTCCTTCAACCCGACCCTGACCCGGCCGACGCCCCCGGCCTTTGGCGCGGTTCAGCCGGGGACAGGCTGGGTCAGCCATGACATGCTGGGGATCGACCAGGGGCCGATCGTGGCGATGATCGAGAACCACCGGACAGGGCTGGTCTGGCGCTGGATGCGCGAGGAACCTGCGATCCAGCGCGGGCTGGAGCGAGCCGGCTTTACAGGCGGATGGCTCTAGCAGTCACTCGACAGATCGCAGTATCCGGGTCCAAGGAATCTGATGACCGTGAATGGGCCGAATGATCTGGATGGTGGACTGGCGCAGGTGTCGCACTCGGGCACCAGGGCAAAATCTCCAGCAATGCCGCGGCGGAGCATAACGCCAACCCCGATGAAGGTCGGCGCCATCATGGTGTTGGTGATGCAGCTTTGCTGAACATCAGCAAACACAGCTGTGGCGGTCTGCGAAACGGTTGTGGACGTGAACCCGTCCGCTCTGCCCTTCCCATCGGTTCTTAACGTGGCATTGCCGAGATTCTGTCCGGAGAGACGAAGACGCCCCCCGCAGACCTCTCTTGCGCCAACCGCCTGAATCTGGCGCGGTTCAATCGTCACGACGCTCGGCCGGGGATGCAGTATCAAGCCAATATCGGCAACGGTGACGGCCTTTCCCGCCAGGGGCGGTAGGGCAGGGCAGGACTTGACGGCTCCGGTCATCGGGTCCGTGCAGACCTTGAGGGTCGGAGGCGCCGCCGCGACCAATGGCGGAGGTTCAGGCGCCATGACTTGCAGTCGCGCGGTTGACCTGACCGACACCCCCGGCAGGTCGAACGTCAGGCCAATTGCCGTGCGAGCTCCATCCAGGCAGGTCTTGTTGAAGACCCGCGGAGTGAGTCGACGTCCGTCCGGAAGGACCACCACGACGCTGCTGACGTCCGCCATGCCGGACCCCCTCAGCAGCAAATTCGTCAACCCGCCAAATACATCAGCCGCGCCAAGCGGTTCGCCTGCCTGTCGATAGCCAGCGCCAACCGCTGCAAAGACCGTGGAACTCGCTGTCGTGCCTTGTCCAACCTGGCAGACGTTGTCCGAGGTGGTTGTCACGGATTCCAGCTTCGGCAATGGGGCGCGAATGAAACCCGGGGGCGTATTCAGATTGAGCAGGTTGGCGACAGGTTGACCATGAGCATTTGTCATCCCCAGGAAAAGATAGGCGATTCCGAGCGCGCCTGCCCTTGATGCCAGAGAAGATAGACTGGTCATTGATGAATTCCCCGGAACGGTCTCGAGATGGATCTCGCCGGGATTGCAGGGTCTTGCATCGCCCAAACGGATCATCCCTTTGCCACGGCATTGGCCAGAAGTAAAAGGAGACGGAACGGCTCGCGCCGCTCCGTCTCCCAAACCGCTCCGGGATTGTCCTGCTGCTAGATCAGGAAATCGGTCGCATCCAGCACCGACAGATTGACGTGCTCGAGGGTCACGGTGACGCCGCCGGCCAGGGTGAAGACCACATTGTCCCCGACCTGGGAGGCTGCGGCCAGGGCCTCGTCGGCGTTGGCCAGGCGGAAATTGGTCAGGTCGAGCTTGTCCAGGCCGTTCTGGAAGTCCGTGACCGTGTCGGCGCCGCCTTCCTTGTTGAAGATGAAACGGTCATTGCCGGCGCCGCCGGTCAGGGTGTCATTGCCCTTGTCGCCGCGCAGCCGGTCATTGCCGCCGCCGCCGAGCAGGAAATCGTCGCCTTCATCGCCACGCAGGCGGTCGTTGCCTTCGCCGCCCGAAAGGGTGTCGGAGCCGCCACGGCCGCGAATTTCGTCGTCCCCGGCGCCGCCGGTCAGCACGTTGTTGGTATTGTCGCCTTCGATCTTGTTCCTGGCCATGGCCCAGTTTCTCCAATTTTGTGGCAGTCAGGCCTCTTCCGGAGCGACGCGCTTGTCGACCCCGAAGACCGCTGCGAGAGGATAACGGCAGTTTGCTGCGAATTATTCCCATGTGCAGACAAAAAACATGCGGCCAGTCTCGGCAGCCCTTGGCTGTCTCCCCGCCCTTCAAATGACGGGGGCTTCGCGCTAGGTGGCTGATGTGAGAGACTTGCGCTCTCGATCGACCAAAATACATCGTCTGGCGACAACATCGAAGGCAGGGCCGACATGACTGTGCTGGATGTCTATCTCATCAAGCCGACCCACTATGACGATCAGGGCTACCCCATCCAGTGGTGGCGGTCGCTGGTGCCGTCCAACTCCCTGGCCTGTGTGGCGGCCCTGGTCGAGGACGCCAGCGCGCGCAAGGCGCTTGGTCCTGATGTCCAGGTTGTCTGTCATCCCATCGATGAGGTGAATACCGAGGTCTCGACCGACAGGATCCTTCGCCGCTTTCGCGAGCCGGGCGCCCGGGTTCTGGTCATGTTGATCGGCGTCCAGACCAACCAGTATCCCCGGGCCCTGGATATCGCCCGGCCCCTGCGGGCGGCGGGCGTGCCGGTCTGTATCGGCGGTTTCCATGTCTCCGGCTGTATCGCCATGCTGGGAACCGATGCGGAGGAACTGCAGGAAGCCAGGGCCATGGGTCTCAGCCTGTTTGCCGGTGAGGCCGAGGATGGCCGGATTGACGCCGTCCTGCGGGACGGGCTGAACAACCGGCTGCAGCCTCTCTACAACCATCTGGCCGACCTGCCGGCCCTGGGCGGGACTCCGACTCCGTTCCTGGGGCCGGATATCCTGGAAGGGGTGATGGACCGGCTCTCCAGCTTTGATCTGGGCCGGGGCTGTCCGTTTGAATGTAGCTTCTGTACCATCATCAATGTCCAGGGCCGCAAGAGCCGCTTCCGCACGGCCGACGACCTGGAAAAGATCGTCCGCGACAACCATGCCCACGGCATCGACCATTTCTTCGTCACGGATGACAATCTCGCCCGCAACCGCAACTGGGAAGCCTATGCCGACCGCCTGATCCAGGTGCGCGAGGCGGAAGGCATCAAGGTCAGCCTGATCATCCAGGTCGATACCGGCACCCACCGGATTCCGCGCTTCATCGAGAAGATGGCCCGGGCCGGGGTCAACAGTATCTTCATCGGCCTGGAAAACATCAATCCGGACAACCTGGAAGCGGCCAAGAAGCGCCAGAACCGGATCGAGGAATATCGCGAGATGTTCCTGGCCTGGAAGCAGCACGGCGTCATCGTCACCTGCGGCTACATCATCGGCTTTCCCCAGGACACCAAGGACTCCGTGCTGCGGGATATCGCCCTGATCAAGGAACAGCTGCCGGTCGACATGCTGTATCTGAACTATCTGACGCCCCTGCCCGGCAGCGAGGACCACAAGCGGGACAAGGCGGCGGGCGCCTGGATGGACCCGGACTTCAACAAGTATGACCTGAGCCACCGGGTCTCGCGCCATCCCAGGATGTCGGACGCCGAATGGGACCAGGCCTTCCGCGAGGCCCATCGCAGCTTCTACAGCTTCGAGCATATGGAGCGGATCCTGAACCGCCGGATGCAGGTTTCGGTGCGCCAGCCCAAGGCGACGATCAACAGCTTCATCATCTATCGCGAGGGGCCGGGCCTGGAGCAGGTGGGCACCTCGGAATTCGGCGTCCTGCGCATGGTTCGCCGCAAGCAGCGCCGTCATGGCATGCCGATCGAGAACCCGGTCTGGTTCCATCTGCGCCAGACCGCGATCAGCGCCTGGAAACTGGCCCACTACGCCACGACCTATGCCCGCCTGACCCTGGCCCAGCGCCGCGCCGTCGCCCGCTACCGGGCCGGGGTGCGCTACATGGACGCCGCCATCGCCCCCATCACCAACCGCGACGAAGACGCCCTGGTCCTGGAAACCGCCGCCCGCAGCACGCCGGTGACCCGCAAGCGCCTGGAGATCCGGATGAAGGTGCGGGAAGAGGCGGAATCGGTCTGACCGGGGGGCCTGTCCGGGAGATGGGCGGTGGCCGCCGGTGCAATCGCGGTTGATCCGCCGGTGGTGACCCCTTCCACCATCGCTTTCGCGATGGTCCCGCTTCCCCGGAGGGGAAGGATCTTTCAAGGATGCTCCCCCGGGCGCGAAGCGCCGGTTCGGGGGAGCTGTCAGGCGCGGAGCGTCTGACTGAGGGGGTCCTCGACCCTGCAAGCCCCGCGCACGGATCTTCCCTGCCGCAGTCTACCCCCAACAATCACCGTCACCCCGGACGACCCGAAGGGGCGAGCCGGGGCCCAGAGGGGAAGGGGCGCGCTATCGCAGCCGCAAACATCCCGCCTGTGGCCACTGGGTCCCTGTGTATTGCGGATATCGTCGGGTTTTGTCCTGATGGTGGCGGACGTGGCTCGTTGGGTCCCTGGTCTTTCGAGGCCGAGAGCCGGCTAGGTGCTGTGGACACTTAGCGCAGCCAGAGCACTATGGCGGCCAATGTGACGACGGCGAGATAGTTCCTGGCCGTTTTCTCGAAGCGTGTTGCGACCCGTCGGAACTGCTTGAGCTTTGA
>Ga0164295_10000324_pt1 | contig 40511 bp, 44 predicted proteins | sample GEODES006metaG_FD_111798 | JGI IMG/M metagenome (GOLD analysis project Ga0164295, IMG submission 111798) | Oligotrophic lake water microbial communities from Sparkling Lake, Wisconsin, USA - GEODES006 metaG | ecosystem: Environmental > Aquatic > Freshwater > Lake | place: USA: Sparkling Lake...
AAGCAGATGCGGAACTAATACCAGGAATTTGACAAAGCATAATTTCTCCTATATTTTCAGTTGTAATGTTATCCTTTTTAACCTTTTTAACCACTGTACAATAGTCTTTTTCTCCATTCTTTTGAATCCCATCGTTTTCTTCATTCTTTTCACCTTCATTCTTTTCACCTTCATTCTTTTCACCTTCATTCTTTATACCATGTACTTCTTTTGGCAAAACAGATGATAACATATTACTATTATTCAAATAATATCCAATTTTACCAGATTTTAAACCACCGATTAATTTATAAACCATATTACAACAAATCATAGCTGTTTCATCAATTGAATTTGAACGCATGATTGAAAATCCTTTAAAATAATTTATAGAAAAAATGGCACTGTATAAGGTTTGTTTATCAATTCTATCTTTGAATGAATTGAATCTATTAATATCTCCTTCAATTAAATAAATTATATTATGATTAGGATGATTTATTCCGTTTAGACGAAAAGATTGTTCTTCATACCTACCATCTCTAATACTTGCAGCTAAATCGTTTAACGTTTTACGTTCAACAATAATACAATCATTAGTTCCATCATTTATAATTATATCTCCTAAAGGAAGATTTTCAGATATAAGTTTAATATCTTTAAATTTTTGAATAGTTTGAATTGTAGTTTCACATTTTTTAAAAAGTTCTTGTTCCCTTGAATCTATTTTTATGATCATTATAGTAATTTAATAAGAATGTTATTAAATTATTATTTCTTAAATATATATTTTTTTTTTCCTAGATGTTTTAACCCATATTTCCACCGATAGTTGCTCTGTAACCGTAATTTTGAGTTTGAATTGTTCTATTAGGAACACAGGCTAATCTGTATTGAGTATTTGATGCGCCAATAAGATTAGGATTAGATGATAAATACCATCCAACACTTGGTGCTAAACCGCCTTTCTTATTACCACCGCATGTAGGACGATTAACAATTGAAGCCTGGTTACGGCTATTTCGAGATCCCGACATATACACCATTATATATAATAAAACAATATAAAAAAATATTATTATATATTTAATCTAAATATTTCCAAATAAATCCTCTAGCTGATTTTCTTTTATTGTGAACAACACCAAATATATTTTGCTTTTTAATATTTAATTTTCTACCAGCATCAGATGTGCTTTTATGAATTTCAATCAAATTCATTCTGTCCTACACTTCTTCCTATATTTTTATTAATGGTTATTTGTTCTGAATAATCTATATTTTCATCTTGAGAATATTTCCAAATAAACCCACCAGCTGTTTTTCTAATTTTATTTAAAACTCCCCAAATATTTGTTTTTCCTATATTTAATTCTTTTGAAGCTAAAGCAATTGACTCAAATTCTTTAATAAAATTCCATTCTAAATCATATTGTTTAATTGTCCTTGTAAAATTATTTCCTAAACCAATTTGAAATTTATGAAGTTGATTTTCAGAATTAGTAACCCATTCTAAATTATCAACTCTGTTATTAATTTTATTCCCATCAATATGATTAACTTGTTCTTTATTTTGTGGATTTTCTATAAATGTTAAAGCAATTAAACGATGTAAAGCATAAGTTCTATTATAAATAAAAACTCTAATATAACCATTTTCATTAACTTTATAATTATCCATAATTATTCCAAAACTATTTTTAAATCTTCCTAAATTAGAAACAAAATATTTTTTATCATCATCAATATTTTCAATAATAACTTGTTTCCAAATTTCATTTTCTAAATCTTCGTTATTATTTATTAATTTCCATTTAAACCCATAAGCAGAATTAGATAATCCACAAATACAATTTCCTATAGCATTACGCCCGTTATGAACTGTTTTTGTAAATCCAGAATTAAATGCCCAATTAGCAGCTTCTTCAATTGAATTATAAGATTCTACTATTTGTTCATTATTTTTACTTACTTCGTTGTAAATTTTATAAATAGCTTTATTTTTGTTATTAGAAATAATTATTCCTTGACAACGGTGGATATTATTTTCTTTTCTAGTCATCCATTCTAAATTTAATACATTATTGTTTAATTTATTTTTGTCTTTATGATTAACATCAGACTTATTTTCAGGATTTTCAATAAATGCTAAAGCAACGAGTCTATGTATTTTTAATGATTTTTTTATAATTTCATTTACCAATGATACATGATAATAACCACTCTTTAAATTTGGTTTTAACGGTTTATTAGTTATAACATTTTTTATATTTCCATAACAGCTAATATGGTAATTGGGAAATTCGTTGACAGGTTTCCAGATTTCTTCCATTGTGGTTTATTATATATAGGAAATAACGCGCGTAATCTTTAAATCAATTTTTTAAATTAATTATGAAAACAAATTAAAGAAACAGTTCCATATTTATAATAATGAACGACAACAAAACTTTGCTACACGATGACGACATAATTAAATCAGATGAAGGATTAATTTTCAACCCATATAATTCTTTAAATAGTGAGATTAAATTGAACGACGTTCAATCTATTCTTACCAAATATGGTTTGCCTCCCAAAGTATATAATATGGAATTATATAGACGCGCATTTGTTCATAGATCTTATACGAAGAGGCCGGAATTTGAAAATATTCAACAAAATATTACTATTGTTGAAAGACCACCTGACTGTTTACCTTTAAGCACTAAATCAAATGAACGACTTGAATTTCTTGGTGATGGTATTTTAGAATGTGTTACCAAATATCTTTTATATAGAAGATTTCCTAAAAGCAATGAAGGATTCATGACTGAGAAGAAAATCGCAATTGTTAAAAATGAAGCTATTGGCAAAATTGCTTTAGAAATGGGATTACATAAATGGCTAATTTTATCTAGAAATGCTGAAGAGAAAAAAACGAGAACAAACTTGAAGAAACTCGGATGTCTATTTGAATCATTTATTGGAGCCTTGTTTTTAGATTTTAATAAAATTATTGTCAATGATGAAGAAGGATGGTTTCAAAATATGTTTATTACTGGACCTGGATTTCAAATCGCTCAAAAATTCATTGAAACTGTCTTTGAAAAACATATTGATTGGGTTGCATTAATTCAAAATGATGATAATTATAAAAATATTTTACAAGTTAAAATTCAAAAAGAATTCAAAGTTACCCCTCATTATTTACAAATCAATACTGATACTGAGGATGGTTATAAAATGGGTGTTTATTTATGCTTAGGTCAACCAATTTATAATGTTGAAATTGCTAATGCAATTCATATTAATACATTTTCTGGGTTACAAAGTAGTTTCAAATCTGTCCAAGATTATATTTTGGAAAATGATGGCAAAATATTTTTATTTTTAGGCGAAGGACAACATAAAATCAAACGCAAAGCAGAACAAATTGCATGTAATGAAGCTTTACAATTTCTTACATCCTTGTAATTTTATTCTGGTATTAAAGCTGAGGGATCAGCTATATGAAAGAGCCAAGAATCTAAATCAATATCTCTATTTAGAAATTTTTGTTTTATTTTATCTAAACATGTTTTTATTATAATATTATACTTTATCTCTTTTATAACATCTAACTCATCTATAATATTTTTCATTGTATGAATTGGAAACCAATTTTTTTTACATAAAAATGAACTACAACAAAAACAATCTTTTCCATTTAAATATTTTAAAATTTTGATAAATCTATTATTTAGTCTGTGAAAATAACTAAATGGATTATCGTTAACATAAACAATTGGCGGTTCAAAAGGATAATGATTTGAAACTATAAATTTAAAAACTTTATTTTCACTTTCCTCTATTAAAAATATTATCTTTTCTTCTTCTATTTTTACAATTATTGATTTATATAAAGGCAACATTCTAATATATTCGCCTTTCATACGACTTCTTAAAGTTGAAGGATAAATATTTTGAAATACTTCCATCATTTAATCTTATAATAATATTATTCTATTATTATAAAATTTTATATTCAATTTTATATTCAATCTTGTTAAAAATATAAAAATTATATATTCAAAATATATAAGGTAATGAATAATTTAGACACACTTAAAGAAAAATTAAAATTCAAACCCAATATAAAACCTTTTCCTGGAGTTAAAGTAGTTTTAGAAAACCCAACTCCACTAATTATAACCGCGCAACGAGATGAAGGAAAAAAATCCAGTGATTTTTTAAATAAAATTAAACAAAAAAATATTTCCTCTGTTCAAAAAAAATTTCCTGAACCAGTTAAAGAAATTCTTAATTCAAAAGCACCTGAAATTATTGAAGAAATAGTTGTAAAACCAAAAAAGATAGGCAAAAAATCTATTATTTTAGAGGAAGAAATTGATAAAGACAAACTTTTATTTGAAGAACTTCCTCAAGGCGGACCACGTGTTGATGAAATTAATCTTGTAAATGTAAATGAAAATGATCCTTTAATTGCTGCTAATAAACCTAGACAGAGATCTTCAAAAAAGGTTACCAAAGGCGTCATTCCTTTAGGACCTGAATTAATGGTTCAAATTGGTGATACAGTAGTAGAAAAAAGATTACCTCCTATGCCTATTTACAATGTAAATGTTTCTAGTTATTATATGAATAATAGAGAAATTTTCGTAAATTTTATTAATGGCTTATTTGAACCTTATAAAGAAGATTTATTAGATGAAACCAAAAATATTACATGTGATAATATTGGCAAAGATACTGGTGAAGTTTCTCTTTTAACACATCAAAAAATTGTTAAAGATTATATGAATTTATTTACACCTTATAGAGGCTTATTATTATATCATGGATTAGGCTCTGGTAAAACCAATAGTTCTATTGCTATTGCTGAGGGAATGAAAAGTTCTAGAAAAGTTATAGTAATGACTCCAGCATCATTAAAAAGAAATTATATAGAGGAAATAAAAAAATTTGGAGATTTAATATATAGAAAAAATCAATTTTGGGAATGGATATCTATAGATGATAATCAAGATTTAATTAACCCATTATCAGCATCTCTTAGCTTACCTAGAGAATATATTAGAAGAAAACATGGAGCTTGGTTAATAAATATTACAAAACCTTCAAATTATCTTGAATTATCAACTTCAGATAAAAAATCATTAAATGATCAATTAGACGAAATGATTAAAAATAAATATACATTTATTAATTATAACGGCTTACGAAGAGAAAAATTCAAACAACTAACAAATAATTTTGAAAATAATATTTTTGATAACTCTATTGTCATTATTGATGAAGCTCACAATTTAATAAGTAGAATTGTAAATAAAATCAATAAAATATCAAAATTTTCTGAAAAGAAACGTGGTCCTGATGGAATACTTCCTAATTCATTAGCTTTACTTTTATATGAATATTTATTAAGAGCTGATAATGCTAAAGTAGTTTTATTGACCGGAACTCCTATTATAAATTATCCTAATGAAATTGGTATTTTATTTAATATTTTGAGAGGTTATATTAAATCTTGGAACTTTACTCTAAATTCCGAGTCAAATAAAAAATTATCAAAGGAAATATTACAGCAACTTTTCTCAAAAGAGAAGATTTTAGATTATATTGATTATGTTCCTAGTTCTAAAACTTTAACAATAACACGTAATCCTTATGGGTTTGAAAATAAAATTACATCTTCATCCGGTTATAAAGGAGTTACAAATGAAAAAAAAGAAAAAACAAATGAAAGGGGCGAAGAAGTCGGAGAAGAAAGAGGAACATTATCTGATGGCGATTTTATAAAGAGAATTGTAAAACTTTTAAAGAAAAATGATATTACTGCTTTAATAAAAGGCACTACCTTTTCAGTTAACACGGCTTTACCTGACACTTTAGAAGAATTTACAAATATGTTTATTAATAAATCAAATGGAAATATTATTAATGTAGATAAATTTAAAAGAAGAATTATTGGATTAACATCTTATTTTCGTTCCGCTCAAGAAGAATTATTACCATCATATGATAAAAATTTTGATAAACATGAAGTTTTAGTTCAAATGAGTGATTATCAATTTAAAGTTTATGAAAATTATCGTCATGAAGAAAGAAAAAGTGAAAAACCAAAGAAAAAATCATCTGGAGTTGTAGATAATGATGGACTATTTAATGAACCATCTTCAACTTATCGTATTTTTTCACGTTTAGCTTGTAATTTTGTTATGCCTTCTCCTCCTGGAAGACCTAATCCTAATGAATTTAGAAAAAGCAGAGATAATATTTTGGAAAAAGTAGATGAAGAAAAAGAAATGGAAGAAAAGGTAATGGAAGAAAAAGCACCTACAAAAAAAGATGTTGAAAAAACCAAAAAAGAAGCTTTGAAAGCCGAAAAAGAAGCTTTAAAGGCCGATGAAAAAGCTAAAAAAGAAGCTTTAAAGGCCGAAGAAAAAGCTAAAAAAGAAGCCTTAAAAGCCGAAGAAAAAGCTAAAAAAGAAGCCTTAAAGGCTGAAGAAAAAGCTAAAAAAGAAGCTTTAAAGGCCGAAGAAAAAGCTAAAAAAGAAGCTTTAAAAGCCAAAAAAGGTGGATCTTTAGATTCCGATTCCGATTCCGATTCCGATTCCGATTCCGAGTCCGATTCCGATTCCGAATCCGATTCCGATTCCGATTCCGATTCCGATTCCGATTCCGATTCCGAATATAATTTTAAAGGTGGGTCAGAAAATCCTGCAGAAAATTATATTGATAAAATTGATGAAGATGAAATTATTGAATTGGATGAATATAAAGATGAAGATGCTTTATTAAGGGAAGCTGATGAATTGGAAGGTGATGAAATATTAGAAAAAATGGGTTCCAATGAATATAAAGAATCTATTAAAAATGCATTAAAATATCTTAAGGATCACTCCAATGAATTCTTAACACCAGAAGGACTTAAAACATATAGTCCGAAATTTTTAGCTATGCTTGATAATATTGAAGATCCTGATCATCAAGGTTTACATCTTATTTATAGTCAATTTAGATCTATGGAAGGAATTGGAATTTTTTCTCTTACACTAGAAGCAAACGGTTTTGCCAAATTTAAAATTAAAAGATCAGGTGTAAACGGTTGGGAATTAAATATGACTGAAGAAGACATGGGTAAACCATGTTATGCTTTGTATACTGGAACTGAAGATTCAGAAGAAAGGGAAATTTTACGTAATATTTATAATGGAACCTGGGATTATATACCAAATAATATTGCTTCTCAATTAAGATCTAAAAGTAGTAATAATAATCTTGGCGAAATTATTAAAGTTTTAATGATTACATCTGCAGGGTCAGAAGGTATAAATTTACGAAATACTAGATATGTTCATATTATGGAACCTTATTGGCATCCAGTGCGTTTAGAACAAGTTATTGGACGTGCAAGACGTATTTGTTCCCATCAAGATTTACCTAAAGCTTTACAAACAGTAGAAGTTTTTATTTATATAATGACTTTTACAGAATCACAATTAAATAGTGAATTTGCTATTGAGTTAAAATTAAAGGACTTATCCAAACAAGCCCCTTATGTTCCTCAAACATCAGATCAAAAATTATTTGAAATATCAACTATTAAAGAACAATTGACATCACAATTATTAACAGCAGTAAAAGAAGCATCTATTGATTGTGCTACTCATGTAAAATCAAGTTCCAAAGAAGGTCTAGTTTGTTTATCATTTGGTCAACCATCTGTAAATGATTTTTCATATAATCCAAATATATCTCAAGATGAAAATGATACAGTTGCAGATATAAATAGAGTAATAATTGATTGGGAAGCTAGACCATTTACTCATAAACCAACTGGAAAAAGATATATGTTAAGAATGGATACTAAACAAGTTTACGATTATGACAGTGTTTTACAAGCAAAACAAGTTCCAGGTATAAGACCAATATTAATAGGAAGATTAATTAAAAATTCTAAGGGAGAATATGAAATTGTTAAAGAAAAAATTTAATTTAATTTTGTTTTTCTAAAGTTTTTGATAATGTATTTATTATTGTATATATATTATCTATTTTCAAATTCATTTCGTTTAATTGCTTCACAATTTCACTATTTGGAATAATAGATGGATTCTTAGCTGAAGAAATATTATTTAAAATAGAATCACTTTGATTAATCTGTTTTTTTAATTTCTTAAATATATCATTTGGTTCCATATTTACATTTTCATCCTCCCAAGAGACTTTTTTAAAATTATTATTGTTTTCTGAATATTTAACATTACTTATATTTGAAATATTATTTTCTTCAATTTTTCTATTATCTTTTTTTTCTATATTAATTGACGTTTCTTTTGGTTTTAACCATTCTTGAGAATTAGAATTATTATAACTAGACATTTTTATTTCTTCAATCATATAATTTCTTTCGGCCATTTTTTCTGCAATTAATGACTCAATACCAGTAATTTTTTCTTCTGAATTTTTATAAGAAAAATCTACTTCTTTAGGTTTAATAGGTGTCATAAAATTTTCTAATTCTAGTTTTTTTATTTCCAATTCTTTTTCAAATATATTTTTATTAGCAGTTTGAATATCCTCAATTTTATATGGTTCTATTGTTTCTTCGTTAGTAATATTTATTCTTTTAATATTTTTTTCTTGTTTTAACTCAGGTAATAGACGGTTTACAGCTGTAACTAGTTGAGATAAAAACTGTTTATTTAAATCTATTATATTTATATTTGAATTAGTTTTTGATATAAAAGGGTTGATATTACTTTCAAAAATTATTCTAATATTTGAAATGAGTTTTGTATTAGAATTATTTATATTTAACTCATCTAATAAAACCTCCCAAAGTAACTCCAAATTATCCTGTTCTAAAAATTGTGAAATATTATTCATTTAATTTAAATGATAAATAAATTTTTAACTTATTATTTAAATATAATTATTTTTATAATTCAGTATTATAATAAATTTTTCTGAATTTTTCAATATATTTATCCTTTAATATATGAGTTTTTAAATAATCTCCATTAATTTTATCTTCAAGCATATGAACTATAAAAAATAAACTATAAACTCCACATTCAGTATTATTATACTGGTGTTCTACAGGAAAATTTTGATCAAATTTAAAATGTATTGGTTTTGTTAGTTTATTTCCTTGTTCACACACATTGTTAGCAAATTTCTTTATTTGATCTGGAATTTCATCTCCTGCACTATCAAAGAAAAATATTGTTTGTTTTTTAACATTAATGAAAAGGGAAATCCAATGTTGTCCTCCTTTATAATGAGGATCTGTATTAAATATTATACCAATTTTTGTCTTTCCTTTTAAAATTTGTTTTGAAAGATCAAAATGACATAATTCTTCCCAAACACATTCACCATTTAATTGATGGGTATCATAGTCTATTGGTGAGGGTCCTAAAAAATCAAAACATTTGTATTTTTTTTCATATTGATTCATAACTTGTATAATATCTAAACTTGATAGCCATTCATTTGGATTTTTTTTCCATTCTTTAGGAGACTCTGGTGCAAATACTTTTAGCAATTCTTTTTCCATTTTTGTATTTTTTGTCATTTGTCTTACCCAGCAGGATTCCTTATTACAAATATTTGAATAATAGTTTTTTAATTCATTCCAAATTTCTTTTGAAATATTTGTATTAATTGGCTTATCAGGATGTCTAGCATTCCAAACATCTCGTAATTTATATAAATCATTATCTGTATAACATGTATAATCCTTATCTTGATTTTCTGGACTACAATTCAATTTAATGAATTTTTTTTTTGTTTTATTTGCTTTTACTAATTTTTTATTACTATTTTTACTTTTTTTTGTATATTTTTTATTATGATTTCTACTTTTTTTTGTATATTTTTTATACTTTTGTTCCTTCATATATTTTGTTTATATTTTCTTTTTTTCTTCATATGTTATTTCTTTTTTTCTAGGTATAATTTTATTTTTCTTATAATCTTGCCTAATATTTTGAAACCAATCCAATGGTAAATGTTGAATATTTTCTTTACCTTCTGATTTATGATAATTTTTATTATACTTTTCTTTTATATTAATATTTGTTTTTTTCTCGCTATTATCAAATGGTTTAAATATATTTTTTGTATTTTCTTCTAAATCATCATCTTGATCATCTTGATCCTCTTCTAAATTATCCTCTTGATCCTCTTGATCCTCTTGATCATCTTGATCCTCTTGATCATCTTTATCAAAATCAATATCATCTTTAATATAATCATTTAAATTTTCATTAGTATCATTTAAGTTTTCACTTTCATTATTATCAGATATTTTAAAATAATAAATACATTTATCTAAAAAAAAATCAAATCCTGTTCTCACTTCCTGTATTAAATTATTTGGAATTTTATTGTTTAATAAATCTTCAAATAGATTTTGAATTCTTTCTTTATATTTTTCTTTGTCATTTAATCTTACATTATCTTTATCTTCATTAATTTTTTTATTAAGTTTATTCAATTGATTTTTACTAATCAAAAAATTTAATGTTAGTTGATTAACCAATTCCTCTGACATGCTTATATAAATAAAATAAACTTTATTTTATTTATTAACGAAATTTTATTTTGTTAAATCCTTAGTTTGAGATCTAGTTGAATTATTAAACAAAGCAAATCCTACTACATTTGGGTTTAAATTAGGATTTACTGGACAAAATTGTTCTGTTTTAAATAAATCTGGAAATGGTTGTTCAGGTCTATATTGATTTTGCCAATTTATTTTATATAAACTACTATTACTTGACGGAATATATGAAGCTTGACTACAATAAGTATTAGCATAAATTTGGTTTTTTAATTCCGATTCTTTATTTACATTTGATGAATAACCTGACCAAGGCCCAAAATCATTTCCTGGATTAAAAACAGTTTCTGGCGAATATGTTGCTTGTTGAATTAAAGGTGTTTGAATTTGCATTCTTGGATCAATAATTGGGAAAATTGAAAATTTTGTTTGCACCGGTCTAGCATCTAAATATGGTTGAAGAGGTTGTGAAGGAATATTTCGCTCATAACTGCGTTCATATGTAATTTGTTGTCTTAAAGATGTCGGTTCATCGGAAAAACTATGTATATTCATCAATATATATTATTATATAAATTAATATAAAAAAATGTTTAAATACAAATGTATATTATTAAGTAAATAATGTGTGGTATTTTTTGTTTACTAAATAATAATCAATATTCATTTGATATTATTAATAAAGAATTTTTAAAAGGAAAAGCTAGAGGTCCTGAATTTTCTAAACTTGAAACAAACTTTATGAAAATGATTTTAGGGTTTCATAGGTTAGCTATAAATGGTCTTAATAATGAATCAAATCAACCATTAATTATTAATGATATTATTTTAATATGTAATGGTGAAATTTATAATTATAATAGTTTATATTTATCAATGGGAATTACACCATTGACGGGATCTGATTGTGAAGTTATAATTCATCTTTATTTAAAATATGGTATTGAACAAACTCTTATGATGTTAGATGGAGTTTTTTCTTTTATATTATATGATAATCGTATTACAAATGATTTAAATAATAAAATTTATATTGCAAGAGATCCGTTAGGTGTAAGACCATTATATTATTTAAAAGGGAAAAATAATAATAACATTTACGGCTTTTCATCAGAATTAAAATGTTTGGAATATTTCTATAATTCCGACAATGTAAATTCTTATATTGAACAATTTAAACCTGGAACTTATAGTATTTACAATTTATCCAATAAGGTTAATTCAAATTGGGAACCCGTTTTATACGGAGAAAATATTCCATATTTTATTCCATCTTTTTCATATAACTGGTTACATAATAATTTTACACTTCATTTTGAAAACGAGATATATTTAAAAATTTCTGCCTATTTAAATATAGCCGTTACTAAAAGATGTTTTACCACAGAACGACCAATTGCTTGTTTATTGTCTGGAGGATTAGATAGCAGCTTAATAGCTGCATTAGTTAATAATTATTTAAAATTAAATAACATTGACACTAAATTGGAAACATATAGTATTGGGTTAAAAGACTCTGAAGATTTAAAATATGCACGCATTGTAGCCGATTATTTAGATACTAATCATACCGAAATTATAGTTACAGAAGATGAAATGTTTAATATAATCCCTGAAGTTATAAAAGCAATTGAAAGTTATGATACAACTACTGTAAGAGCTAGTATTGGAAATTATTTATTAGGAAAATATATTTCTGGAAATTCTCACGCTAAAGTAATATTTAACGGCGATGGTTCTGATGAATTATTTGGTGGTTACTTATATATGAATAAGTGTCCAGATGATATAGAGTTTGATAAAGAAACAAGAAGATTATTAAAAGATATTCATTTATTTGATGTTTTACGTTCAGATAAAAGTATATCTTCTAATGGATTAGAACCAAGGACACCTTTTTTAGATAGAAATTTTGTGAATTTTATATTATCAATTCCATCATTTTATAGAAATCATAATAACAAGTTTTCAATTGAAAAATTTATTTTAAGAGAAAGTTTTTCAAAGAATAATTTTTTAAATTATAAAGGCAGACCTATACTTACTGATGAAATTTTGTGGAGGAAAAAAGAGGCATTTAGTGATGGCGTAAGCTGTCAAGGAAGGTCTCTGTATAAAATATTACAAGAAAAAATAGCTATTAAATTAAATTCTGAAAAAGGACCCGATATTGATTTAGAAAAAGAATATTATAAATCATTATTTAATTCTTTTTATCCTAATTGTGAACATATTGTGCCTTATTATTGGATGCCTAAATATATTGAATCTAAAGATCCAAGTGCTAGAACATTAGCTATTTATAATTAATTAATTTTTCAATTAGAAAATATTTTATATATATACATATTTTATAAAATACTTTTTATATGAAAAATAACAAAGATTTATATATATTACAAAATAGTGGTTTTGATATTATTTCATTTTTAACTATAATACTTTATATTTCAACTACTTTTGGTTTATTCGTAAATGCACCACAATATTTGAATAATTTACATTTTTTTGTTCAAATTTATGTTAGTTTATTTCTTATATTGCGCTTTAATCCTTTTAGAAAAATTGTTTTTAATGATTTAGATCGGAGAATAGCATTTAGCGCCGGGGTATTTTTATTTGCTACTTCGGCAATTGACAAATATTTACATAACTATTTAATTAATGTTAAAGATTATCTTGCTTCTAATTTGTAATATTCTTATTTTTTTTTAATGTTTTATTTTTAATTATTTTTCTTCGTTTCGTATTCATATTATAACATGCATCAGAAAATTTATAAAAAAATATATCTAAATGTTTCAATATTTGTTTTGATATAATTTTATCTACACTTTGAGCTAATTCTGTTTTATCTTCAAATATATAATCATATTTCTTTAAAAATGTTGTTAAAAAATCTTTACATAAATCACTTTGAATATTAAATAGTTTCTTTTCAATTACCCTATTGATCATTTCATCAAATGTTAAATTATGAATATATGGCTTTAAATTTATATAATATATTTTTTCGTTTGACATTCCGGGATAAAAGACATCATCTAAAAAACAAATTCTTGCATCATCTGGAATTTTTGTGCATTTTATTAAATCATTATGAGTTTTCATATGGGTAGTTCTACAAATCTCAACATGGTTTCCGTGAATTTTAAATGCAGCAATAATTTGATCAAAAATTTTATAATTTATTTTTTTTTCAAAATAATTTATTATAAATCTAGCCCATTCTTTTGGCCCCTGATTGTTAGTATATATCATTAATTTATGACAATGATTTTTATCTTTTTTCTTTTTTAAATAATTTAATATACCAATTATATTAGGTCTTAAAAATTCTGGGTATAAATCTAATATCACGTTAAAAAATGTTTGATCCATTAATAATTCTATATTATATTTTTGTATTAATCCTTTTAAAGCATCCCAAAACATTCCTAATTCAACAAAATAACCTAATGTTTCATCTAAATCAAATACAACTATATTGGTATTATAGTTCATACATTAATATTTTAAAATAAAAAACAAAAAATAAAATATTGTTAATATCTATATGTCTTATTCGCAATTAACTAACAAAGACTATATAAATATTTTAAATTTCTATAAATTAAAAATTCCTAATTCTAAAAGATTACTTAAATTAAATGCGGAAAAAATTATGGCTCAAAAACTTTGTAGATGTATAAATAAACTTGATAATAAAAATGAAAATAATTTACCAAAATATACAAAATCTATTGGAATATGCACCAAAACTATTTTTTCAAATAAAGGATTTTCTCGTGGTAAATTTCAATGCACCAAAAAACAATCAGTTAAATTTAGTAAAACTAACAAAAATAAAACTATGAGAAAAAAATAATAATATAATATAATTTTAATATATGCATAATATCATTAAGAGAAAATATTTTAAAAAAAATAAAAATAGTTTAGGTAAAGGATTGAATTCGTCAAAATTAAACTTTGATTATGATAAAGAATCTAATATTGATATTCCAATAACAAGTCCATTACCTAACCATAATAAAAATATTATGAGACTAGTTTATCCAGAAAAAAATTTTTATATACCTAACAAAGAAGATGAAGATGATTTTTTAAATAGTTTAATTTTTTTAGGAGAAAATGAAAAAGAAACCCCTATTAAATATTCAAATTCCTTATCTTCTTTAGAGTCAAAATCTTCAATAGATAAACCAAATGGTTTACTTGAATTTATAATTCAAAGACCAAAGAATAAATTTAAAGAGGAATATGATATAGAAAGACCAAATCCATTTTGGAATAATGGAAATGAAGATTATGGTCAGTATATTGAATTATCAAATTCATCTAATGAAGCAAAAGGAATACAAAATAGAAATTCTTTGAAAAAAAGAAAATCTTTAAAAAAAAGAAAATCTTTAAAAAAAAGAAAATCTTTAAAAAAAAGAAAATCTTTAAAAAAAAGAAAATAAAAAAATATTTCTTTATTATAGCATAATGGATAACATTTATGATATAATAATTGTTGGAGCAGGCCTTTCCGGCTTATATAGCGCATACAATATAAAAAAAATGTCTCCCTCAACTAAGTTTTTAATTTTAGAAAGTAATAAAAAACAGTATATTGGAGGACGTGTAGGAAATTCTGAATTTTATGGTGCTTCCATAGTTGTTGGCGCTGGTGTAGGTAGAAAAGATACTGATAAATTATTAATTAGATTATTAAATGAATTAAATATTTCACATGAGCCTTTTAAGGTTAACATGAATTATTCAAGTCTTATTAAAAATCCTATTAATGTAAAAAAATGCTTAATTTATTTGAGGCAACAGTATAATAATTTTATAAAGAATGACTCTGTAAAGAATGACTCTGTAACTTTCAAACAATTTGCTAAACATTATCTTGGACAAACTAATTATAAAAAGTTACTTGTATCAGCGGGTTATACGGATTATGAAAATGAAGATGCTTACGAAGTTTTATATCATTATCAATTTGAAGATAATGGACCGGGGTGGACAGCATTAGATATTAAGTGGAGCGATCTTATTGATAAACTTTGTAACAAAGTTGGTTATCAAAATATTAAAACTTCCAATAAAGTTGAAAAAATTAATAAATTAAAAAATTATCCTTGTGAATTTGAAATTATTACTGATAATAGTAAAAAATATTATTCAAATAAAGTTATTATTGCTACACGAATAAGCACTACAAAAAAATTATTACCAATGTATGATATTTATAATTATATTCATGGTCAACCTTTTTTATATGTTTATGCAAAATTTACAAAACAATCCAATGATATTTTGAAAGAATATGTTCCTTATTATACTATTGTTCCAGGACCATTACAAAAAATAGTGCCTATGGATTTACAAAAAGGAGTCTATATGATTGCCTATTCTGATAATAAAAATGCCAACTTTCTAAAAAATTATACTGAAAATACTGAGAAAAATAGAATATTTTTTGAAAACGAAGTTGAAAAATCATTGAATATTAAAAATAAAAGTCTCAAAATTATAGCAATTACAAGTTATTATTGGCCAATTGGAACTCATTATTATGATCCATTATATAAAACAAATCATAATAATCGTGAAGAATTTATATTTGATGCTCAGCACCCTGAAAAAGGTTTGTTAGTTGTTGGTGAAGCAGTTAGTAGAAGACAGGGGTGGACGGAAGGTGCACTTCAAAGTGTTAACTTAACTCTAAATAAAAAATGGATCAATTCTTTAAATTGTTAACTACTATAATAATTATATTGAGCAAAATTACTTAGTGAACCTTTTTTAATACCGAGAACATTAGTAAAAAACCCTGAAGTTTGACCAGTTCCATTGTCTATTCCATAAAAAGCATACCATTTTGATAAACGAGCAATTGAAGCAGCTCCGTTACCTGCATCACTAGCCAAAATTGAACCTAATGTTCTTTGACCATTTGTTCCAGATTGATTTCTTAGAGTTCGTATATTTCCGGTATTTCCTCCCATTATATAATTAAGAAATATAAAAAATTAATTTCTAAAAAAATAAATAATAACCATGATAACCAATTGCAGCAAATCCAGCCATTAATAATAATTCAAAATATTTTCTAGATGTCTTATCTCCATCTAAACCAATTTTTATTAGCAATGGACCTATTAAAAAAATATGAATGTAATTTACCCATGCGCTTTTATTATTAGCAATTTTATTATAGGCTTTATAACTATGATATAATATAATTAATATACCTAAATATTTTAATAAAGGAAATAAAAATAAAGGTATTTTATCACCTATAATTCCAACATATAAAAATAATGATCCCACAAATAAAATATGGAATAAATGAACGAATGTTTCTTTTGTAAATACCATTTATTTATTATATTAATATAATATATATTTATGATATTCTCTTATAAGAATATTCAACAGTCAATGAAAGGTGGTAGAAAAATAACGCGAAAAGTATTTATAAAAAATAGCAAGGGACATAAAAGTATTTGTGTTCATAGAAATGGTAAACAATGTATTAATTTTAAAAAGAAATTATCAAAATCAGAAATCAATTCAATCAAAATTGGTAAATTTATTCCTGGATTATTTAACGATTTAAAAACAAGGAAAAATAGAAATTAGTTATCGTCTTCTTCTTCATCTTCAACTTCTTCATCTAATTTATTCTCTAAATGATCTAGAGCTTTTAAAATAATTAATTCCTGATTATTAAGTTTTTGAAATATTAAACATTCATCCATTTTGAATGAATAATGACGATGCATAAAATTTTTAGCTATAATGATAACTCCAATATCTGTTATTTTAATATCACAAATTATACCACAATTATATAATGGTAAATAGTTAGGATCTGTAATTGGAATCCACCTTATAAATGCTCCATATTTTAAATCGTTTAATTCATCAACATATTTATATTCTTTTAATTTTTTCAAATAATTTAAAGTTATTTGTTTTTCTAAATGTAATTCATTTAAAATATTTAAATTCATTTCCATTATTTTTTGAGAAGTTAAATTCATTATGCTTTCATTATTTTCATCATCTAATGCATACATTAATTTGTTAACATCCATTAATTATTATAAAATAATATTTTAAAGTTTTTTATAATATTATTTATTTTCTTTTATTTAATTTTAAACTATTTTTATTATTATCATTTTAATATATATATGAACGGATTAATTATCGTCGGATTATTATTTTTGATAACATTTATTATTGAAAAAACAACTAATTTAAAGCCTACAATAGATTTTAAAAATAAATTTGAATATATTCCTATTATTACAGCTAACATTTATGCTGATTTATTAATTATTTTTATTACTTTTTCTCAAATTTACTATAATAGTTCTTCTTTAGAAGGTTGGTATAAAAAATATAGATTATCTGCAATGATTGCGGATATATTGATTGGAGTTTTATACATGTTATTAGGAAGATTTTTAGTTTTTAAATTTGGATTAAAAGTAGGATTAACTTCGTTTGCAGGATTATGTGTTGCAGTGCAATTACTTTTGGATTTTCTATTTTTCATATTTTTTACTTTAATTCCTAAAGGTTCAAATAATATGCTTGATTATTTTAAATATTATGCAAAAGAAGTTGGTGTTAATGCTTTATTAGGTGATAGTGTATTGGTAATTATTGCTGTATTAATAAGTGCTTTTTTAAATTCAAAAAGTTATGATACCAATATAGTATTTTTAATCTTAAGTATTTATTTATCGCCATTTTTTGTTTATATGAAAAATTAATAATTAATAATTAATAATTAATAATTAATAAAATCATTTTCTAATTCTATTTTTCATATAAAAATAATATTTTATATGAAAAAAATAATATATTTATTCAATTACCAACCAAAAGCTGAACCGAAACTTCCTACGCCTCCAGCATTAGCAGCCAAAGGTTCAAAATTATCCATACCTGGAGTTGCTGCGTCAACTAAAGGAGTTGGCTGTTGTTGATACATTTGATTAAAATCTGGAATTTGTTGAGTCATAGTATTTTGCATTTGTGGTAAGGAACTTATAGAAGTTGTTCCAGATGAAGATCCAGCAGAGTTTAAAGATTGATTTAAAGCGATTTGATTTTGAGAAATAGGTTGTGAAACTTTTATATTCCCATTTTTGACATTTTTAGTATCTTTTGGTCCATTCCATAAATCAGCAATACGATCAACAATTATAGAAACTTTTTCACCTAATTTTGTTTGAAGACTTAATATAATGACTAATATTGCTAAAATAATATTAGTTACACTAAATTCAGCATATTTTTGTCCACTATAAGTAGGAAAAAATGTAACAATTCTATGAATAATTAAAAGAAATAAAAACATTGCAATAACTTGTGCTAAAATTTCAGCTACAATTTCAATGGAACTTTTGTCCTCATCAGCTTCAGGAATATATTTTTGTGTAAGCTTATTTAAAATAATTACAGGAATTAGTGCTAAAACTGCATATTGAATTATATTAAGCATTTCCGATTTAGAGTCTTCATTAAAGTTAAATACATGCTTAATAAATCCATTTTTTCCATTACCTGATTTTGTTATTTCATCTAGACTATCCATTCTCTATAGGGTATATATAGAAATAAAATATTAATAAATATTAAAAATTTATAACTAGGATTTATATATTATTTGCAATATTTAATTAAAGACTATTCTAAATATATTTATTAGATAAATATGGATAACCAATATTTTTCACACAAAGTTGGAGAAAATATATTTGCTAATATTACGCATAATAGAGAAGAATATCAATATTTAAATTTAATTGAAAATATTCTTGAAAATGGCTTTTATGAAGAATCTAGAAATGGCAAAACCAAAAGTATTTTTGGAGCCACTATGCGATTCTCGCTTCAAAATGGCAAAATACCTATTTTGACTACTAAAAAAGTCGCTTGGAAAAGCTGCTTGAAAGAACTTTTATGGTTTATTAGTGGAAAAACTAATAATAAAATCTTAAATGAACAAGATGTTCATTTTTGGGATGCTAATTCATCTCGCGAATTTTTGGAATCTAACGGTTTAAATCATTATCAAGATGGAGAATTAGGACCCATTTATGGACATCAATGGCGTCATTTTAATGCTAAATGGGAAGGCGACGAAGATTATACCGGAGAAGGTATAGATCAACTCCAATATATTATTAATTCATTAAAAGATCCTTTGTTTAGAAATAGTCGCCGATTAATTATGTCTGCATGGAATCCATGTCAGCTTAAGGATATGGCTTTACCTCCTTGTCATGTTTTATGTCAATTTAATGTCCATGAAGGTAATAAATTATCTTGTGCTATGTTTCAAAGATCAAATGATGAAGCATGTGGAACGCCAATAAATATTGCATCGTATTCATTTCTTACACATTTACTTGCCAAACATTGTGGATTAGAAGCTCACGAATTTGTTTACTTTAAAGGAAATTGTCATTTATACGAAAGTCATATAGAAGAGATAAAATCTCAGCTTTTAAGAGAACCTTATCATTTTCCTACTGTTTCTATAAAACAAATAAGAGAAAATATTAATGATTATTCCGTTGAAGATTTTGAACTTCATAACTATCAACATCATCCTCAAATAAAATTCCAGATGGTCGCTTAGAATTTTTTTTTCATGTTTATCAATTATACAAAATTTTTTTATTTAGATTTATTATTATTTATTATAAAATTTATAATTAAATATTATTTATATTTATATCTAATTATAGATGAAATTATTTTTACTTTTTTTATTATTCATATTTATATTTAATTTTAATTTTTATAAAGCTTTTATAAATTTTAACTTGATTAATAGATTTATGAGACATAATTTTAATGAATCTCTTGTTTTCAATCACGATATAACTATCAACTTGTCTTTACAAAATCAAGATATTTTTAAAAATTTGAATGGATTTTATGGCTTAATTGGACCAAATATTCAAATGAATTCTATTCCAAATGAAATCAGCAATTTAAATGAGAAAAAATCTAATATTATTTTTTCTTTGTATGATTTATTTACCGGCGACGGTCTTATTCAAGGAGTATTTTTTGATCAAGGAAAATTAACATTCGTAAAGCATTTAATAAAAACAGAAAAAGTTTTGTATGAAAGACAAAATGGTAAAATTATTCAAAATTTATTAATAAAAATAATTCATGGTATTTTAAATGAATTTGGAATTTTTCCCAATTTATATGGAACAGCAAATACTGCTATTCTAAATAATGGGTTAAAAAATTATGCTTTATTTGAAAGAGATAGTCCATATTTGATAAATATTAATTTTCAAAATAAAAATATTAATACAATTGAGAAAATCAATATTGAAAATTTGAAGCATTTTTCAGGACATTCTAAAAGTTTGAAAAACGGAAATATTGAAACAATTGATTATAGAATTTTTGGGAAAAAAGTAATTTATTATTTATTAAATTCAGATCTTAAAATTATTGATCAATTTGAATTTAAATTTAAATATATACCAATTATTCATGATTTTTATTCTAATGATAAATTATTAATATTAATTGATTCCCCTCTTAAGATTAATCCTAAAAAACTGTTTTGTAAAATACCAATTTCTATAAAACCTAATGAAAATACATATATTTATGTTTTTGATAAATTTAATAAATCAGTTGAAACATATTTATGTGATAGTAGTTTTTTCACATTTCATTATTCTTTTGTAGAAGATTTTGAAAATAATATTTTTATTTATTTATCAATTTATGATACATTTAACTTTAATGATCTTAAAATAAATGGAAAATATCGCAAAATTGAAATTAATAAAAAAACAAAAAAAGTTACCATAATCCAAAATCCTGAATTAGAAAAATATAATCTTGATTTTCCTATTCCATTTGAGGATAAAATTATTTTAAGAAATTATGAATATCCAAGAATAAATGGTTTCATTATTGTAGACAAACTAACAATTTTTAAAAAAATTTTCTTTGAAAACAAAAATATTTGTGGTGAACCCTCTATCTTTTATTTAAACGAAATTCCTTATTTAATATTTTTTAATATTGAAAATAATTTAGACTTAATATCATTCTTAAATTTACGTGATTATCAAATTATTGATATTAATATACCTTGCAATTTAAACTTAGGATTTCATTCCATCTTTTTACAAAAATAAAAAATAATCAAAAATACCTTTTTATTGAGTTTGCGTAAATAATTTAGAAACAAATTGTATAATATTTATATCAATGAGTTCAAACAGATCCGTTCAAGCTGCTCAAAGACGAAGAGCTGTTCCTAATGAAGCGCCACCTTCGTCTAGAGGTCCTCAACCATCTATTAATTCATCTCAAATGTTTGCTAGACAAGCACAGGCCAATCAACAAAATCTAGCAAATCAAAATAATATTAATAATATAGGAAAAATGACTCTTCCTCAAGCTATTACTTTAATAACGCTAAGAATTGGTTCTTTAGAATCAAAAATGCAAAACTTATCTAATAACCAACCGTATTATTCCTCAAATGAAGATGGTTTAATAGCTATTGATAAGTCTATTCTTGATTCAATATTAAATAGACTTGAATCCGTTGAAAAACGATCATCAAATTCTAGTTCAGGAAATTCTACTACTCCAGAAATTAATTTAGTTAAACAACAAATGGAATCTATTAAACAAACTATTATACAAAATAAAACAGTATTTGTCAATATGGGCAAAGAGAATAAAGATTTAAAATTTCAAATTGAAAATATGAAAACAGAATTATTTGAAACCAAGGAAATGTTAAATTCTTTACAAAATATTGCATTAGAAAATAGTCAAAAAATTTTGAATTTTACATTAAATGGAGTTGATTATTTATCTAATGAAGAAAATTTTGATAATCAAAATGAAATTACTTATGATGAAGTAAGTGATCAATTTTCTGAAATGAATTTAAAACAATTTTCTGAAAATGAATTTTCTGAATATGATATTATTAATAATAATCCATAAATTGAAAAATAGTTTATTAGTTTAAACAAAAATAAAAATTTAAAAAAAATATTTATGGATTCACATTCACAAACAATTATTAAATCTATTAATAGGAATATAAAAAAAGAATTTATAATTTCAAAAATACAAAAAGGCGATTTGCATTTTATATTAAATGAATTTTGTTTTATAAATAATAATTATTTAATATTGAATTATAAATATTTCAAATATTTTGGTTGTAAAGAAACTTATAAATTAATATTAGAGTATTTAACAAAAAAAATAGACGAAATTTTAATTAATAACAATTTATTTACTATTTATTTAAATATGAATTCTTTAACTATTTCAGAAATTGATAAGCATTATGATTTTATTAAACAAATGTCTTTTTTTTTTAAACAAAAATATCCTAACAAATTAGAAAAATGTTTTATTTATAATACACCGTTTGTATTTTCTCAATTTTATAAAATAATATCAATTTTCTTAGATAAAGAAACTCAAAAGAAAATTGAAATAATACAATAAATATTTTTTTTATTTTTTATATTTAATAAAAAAAATAAAAAAAATAAAAAAAATATTATATTTTTACTCGTTTTTAATTTTAAAATAATTTATTATTTCTTATAAAATAATGCTTACATCAATTAAAGAAATAATATTTTCTTGTTTTGTTTTTTGTATAATATTATTTTTATATCTACATACTCAATTTCATTTAAAAACTAGTAATGAATTGGAAATCTATGAAGTTGATCAAGCTTCCAAAGAAAAAATGGAAGAAATTTGTGATCTTAGGCAACCAGTTTTATTTGATGATGAAGAATATGGTAAAAAAATTATTAGCACAACTAATAAAACTTTTTTATTGAATAATTATCCTGTTTTTGAAATTAAAATTAGAGATATTATTGATATTTCAAATGAATCTGATTTATATTTACCATTACCTATTCATTTAGCAAATAAATTATTTGATGAAGATGATAAATCTAAATATTTCAGTGAAGGAAATTATGATTTTTTATTAGAAACTGGTGCATTAAAAAATATGACTTTTAATGATGGAAGTTTACGACCAAGTTTAGTATCTAATTGTTATTATGATGTATTAATGGGATCTAATCAAGTTGAAACTCCTTTTAGATATGAATTAAATTATAGAAATTATTTTATAGTTACACAGGGATCTATTAGAGTTAAATTATCTCCTCCAAAAAGTTATAAATATTTACATCCTATAAATGATTATGAGAATTTTGAATTTAAATCTCCAATTAATCCATGGAATCCTCAAGATAAATTTATTACCGATTTTGATAAAATAAAATGTTTAGAAATTGTTTTAACACCTGGACGGTTTTTATTTATTCCAGCTTATTGGTGGTATTCTTTTAAGTTTGAAAAGAATTCTAGTGTTAGTTGTTTTAAGTATAGAACTTATATGAATAATTTGGCTATTTGTCCAAATATTTTCATGTATGCCTTACAAAACCAAAATATTGAACGTAAAATTGCCAAAAAAATAGATATTAAAAATTTAGAATCTACTAACAAAATCAAAATGAAAGATAATTTTTTAGAAGAAGAAGAATGTAGAATACACAATTTAGGTTCTAAATCAGAATCATTATTAACTAATTCTCTTATACCTGATTCTCTTATACCTAAAGGTCTTATTCCTGATTCTCTTATACCTGAGGCTCTTATACCTGATTCTCTTATACCTGAGGCTCTTATACCTGATTCTCTTATACCTAATTCTCTTATACCCGAAATTTTAATTCCTAACCCTTCTACCATTACAATTTATAGTGAAGCTTCAATTTAGGATAAAATAATAGATTAAAATATATATAAAAAAGATTTAAAGATAATATTATATTTAATATTAGATTGTTAAAAAAAATAAACATTTTTAAATGACTTTACATGTAATAAAAATTTTAAACAGAAATTATGACTCATATACTATTTTAAACTCAACAACTATGGATCCAATTTTAATTAATAATATTAATCCATTACAGGAAAAATTATTAAATGAAGATATATTCACTTTTAATAAAGGAAAAGTTGAAATAATTTCTTCTCCTATTCGTTCCAATGATAATATTGCAGCAGTTCTTATCATTGAAAATAATAAAACATATGGTCGCGAAAATAAAACCCTTGTTAAACAAGGTAAATTACTTTATAAATGCATTCCTAATGACCCCTCCTTACCAATTTTTCTTGTGCCTTATGAAATTCAGAAAATAGGCTTTTCCAAAGTTTTAACCAATTTATATGTTACTATTCGTTTCAAAAATTGGAATGAAAAACATCCTTATGCAATATTGTCTCAAACCTTGGGTCCTGTTGATATTCTTGCCAATTTTTATGAATATCAGCTTTATTGTAAAAATTTATTCCATTCTAACCAAAATTTCAATAAAACGGCTAATAAAATCATTATTAAAACATCTGATAAAGATAATGACTCCTTAATTAATAATATTTTTAAATATTATTCTAATATTGAAGATCGCACTTCATGGAAAATTTTCTCTATTGATCCTCAAGGAAGCGTTGATTTTGATGATGCTTTTAGTATCAAAAAAATAGAAAATAATCAAATTCTTCTTTCTATTTATATTTCTAACGTTTCTCTTTGGATTGATTTCCTAAATCTTTGGGACTCCTTTTCTGAACGCATCAGCACTATTTATTTACCCAATCGTAAGATTTCTATGCTACCTAATATTCTTTCCGATTGTTTATGCTCTCTTCAAGAAAAATGCCGAAGATTTGCATTTACTATGGATATTATACTTGATTCCAATTTTACTATTTACTCTATTCAATATAAAAATTGCTTAATTAAAGTATTCAAAAATTTTATTTATGAAGATAGTATTTTACTTTCTGATTCCGATTATAAATTTCTTTTTTCTACAGCTTTAAATATTCTTCCGAAATATAAATATATTGAATCAATTGACAATAGTCATGATCTTGTTGCTTATTTTATGATATTTATGAATTATCATTGTTCTAAAGAACTATTACAACATCATAATGGCATTTTTCGTGCTACTTCTTCTAATAATAAAACTATGGCACCTGAAACTTTACCTAGTGAAGTAACACAATTTTTGAAAATTTTGTCTAGTAATTCGGGCAAGTATATTGATTATCAAAATCAATCGTGCACCAATATTTTAAAACATGAAATGCTACAATTAGATTCGTATATACATATTACATCTCCAATTAGAAGAATAGTAGATCTTTTAAATATTATTCAAATTCAACATAATCTTTCTTTAACCAATCTTTCAACTAATTCTCTAGAATTTTATCAAAAATGGTGTGGAAAAATTGATTATATCAATATTGCTATGCGAAAAATTAGACAAGTTCAAAATGACTGCAACTTATTACATTTAATATATAATAATCAAAATGTTTTAGAAAAAATATATATCGGAATTATTTTTGATAAATTAATCACTTTAAATGGACTTTATCAATTTACAGCATATATTCCTGATCTAAAAATTACATCCAAAATTATTGTTTCTCAAGATTTTGAAAACTACACACAACATCAACTCAAATTATTTATTTTTAACAATGAAGAAAAATTCAAAAAAAAAATACGTTTACAATTAATTAATACTTAATACTTAAAACTTAATTTTTTATTTTATTTTACTATTATATGAGTAATGAATTAAATTGTAATAATATTATTGAAATATTAAATAATTCTATTTCTATTTTAAATAAATCTAATACTAGCTTTAGAGATACAGCTAGATTTAATAATTTAAACTCAGAACAAAGTAATATTTTTTGCAATTTAGTTAAAACAACGTTTGATTCTATAATTAATAAAATTCAAACTAATGATATTATTTTATCAGATCAATCAAATAATAATTTTACTATTAAATTAGTTTTATCCACTCCTTACAGTAGTGATATATTTACCAGAAATCAAATGTCTCCTGTCACTAACCAAACCGTTGATTTAACTAAAACTCAGCTAATCAAACTTATTATAAACTCTTTGTTAGTTTTTCTTATTAAATTTGAAGGCAAACCTATTTTTACTACAAATTCAAATAATTTTAGTGTTTTTTCTGATTCCTCTAGTGATTCAAAGCTAAAATTATATTATCTAAATCTAATTCAAGTTATTGTTCAATATATTTTATCATTAGATGGAATGGCTCAACAATTAAATAATTTGAGCACATTTATTGAAACGTCTTATCTTCCTAATAATACTTTAGAGGGTTCAATAATAATAAACCCTAGTGCAAAGGTAATACCTGATACTCCTGAGAAGGGATGGGAAAAGGGTGGAACAGGAAGGAAAAGAAAATACATGAAACAATCATCATCTACAAGAAAAAAAAGAAAGAATATAAAACGTAAAAAACTAAATAAATAATATATATATAATTTTATCAATATTTATCTAAATATTATATATACATGCAATCTTTAAATATTAATATTAATAATTTAAATCCAGGAATTCGCTATAAAATTATAAAAAATAATAATGATATTTATTCCGGAGAATTTGTTAGAAGTTATAATGTTCAAAATAATAATGGTAAATCTGAAAAAATGTTAGTTTTTAAAAATCCATTTGATGAAACTAATGGTTATGATCAGGGACAAGAATATCATATTTTATCCAGTCTTATTAAAAAAATTTTTGTTCCTGTAGCCTCTTATAAATCTGTATTACCTTCTGATATAGGCAGAAATATTTCAGAATATGGAGGAAACCGTAAAACTTTTAAGAAAAAATATAAAAAAAATATCAAAACCAAAAATAAAAAAAATAAAAATAAAAGAAAAACACGTTCCATAAGAAACTAATTTTATTATTATTATTTAAAAATGAATTAAATAATAATATATTATAAAAACATTTATATAATCATATTATTATATAATGTTAATAAAAGTTAATGTTAAAACGATTAATAAAGATAAATTAAAACTTATTGTTGATTATTACAATTTAAAAAAATCTATTGATGATGAACCATTAGAGTTAATTAATAATGGATTTAAAATTCAACTTTCATATATGAAGGGTCAATTCGGCGATCATGATAAAATGTGTAAACAAGTTCAGTGGAATAAAGGGTGTCTTTCATCTAATAGTTATATTTCTTTTAAATACGATGAATCTTTGTTATTATTTGCTTCATTAACTCATGTTCTTGGTGTCCAAAATGTAACTATAATTAAATAATTTTTTATTTTTTAATTTTTTTATTTTATTATTATATGAAAGGATTTACCAAACGTCACAAAAATAGATCTATCAAATCAAAGAAACAAACAAAACGTTTTACCAAAAGACGTAATTGTAATCGTAATTGTAAAATGCGTGGTGGATGAGGCGGAGTTAATATTAATTTACCGTCTATTAATAATAATAATTAATAAATTTTACCTATTTGATAATGTTGGATTTAAAATTATAATATTTACTTTAAAAAATTAATTTCTTGAATGATACTAACAAGTTATTTTTAGTTGAAAAAGAAATTAAATTTTTTAAAGTAAATATTATATTATTTGTATAAATATTATAATTTTTTTTTGAAGATTTCTAAGATTTAGCTATTATTACTTCTTTTGTTATATTTTTCACTATTTTTTCATAATTTTTATTTGACTCTTCTTTGGTTGATCCTGACATTGAATTCAAGACTATTCTCATATATTTATCATTTTGTTTTGAATCTGGATCTGAATAATCTGGATATAATTTTTGCCATTCACTTATTTGTTTTATGTTTTTATTTGCAACTTGCTTTATAGCATTTGTTAAAAAACTTTTTTGGTCGTCATCTTTTATCCATTCATCATTATCTTTTATATAAAGAATTTCTCTTTTTGAATCTGAACAATGCAATGGTCTTATATTAAAATCTATATCATTTAAATTATTTATAAATACTTTACTTATACCCTCTGCGTATCCTAATTTTCCTGTTTCCTCTAAATCATTAATTGATACTTTCACTTGATTTACAAAATCAGATAAATTTATTGCATCTTTACATGTCTCATTTAAAAATAATTGTAAATTAAATGTTTTATTATTTGAATTTATCGTATTATGTGTTCCATTTTTCATTATTTCCATCATTGATTTATGCTGTTCTACCATAATATTTTTAAATTCATTATTATCTTTTAATAACATCATTATTAACTCCTTCTCTGATGTTATTTCTTGTTCCTTGGTTTCCTTACACGTCTTCTTGTGTCTAAAATATCCACTATCATATTTGTATTTTTTACCACATTCACATATGTAGATTTTTGATTGTTTTTTTACATTGGATTTTATATTTGGCGTAAAAGTACTATCATTTGTCCTATTTTTGTGTTTATCAGTTGACGCATGTCTCTTCCAATCATTTAATTTACTGCATTTAAAGTCACAAAATTCGCAATGGAATTTTTGGGAGTAATTTGGCGTAAAAGTACTATCCATTTACTATCCTAAAATGATAGTACAAAAAACTCCTAAATAGTTTTTTAAAAAAATGTAAAAATTTATCGTAACACTTTTTTCTCGCCTTTTTTAAGTTTTCAAACCATTATGGTCTGGAATCTGTGTACAGAGGGTCTTTTTCAAGACTTTTTTCGGATTTTCATTTTTGGACATTTATTTTTGTCCATTTTTCAAAACCTAAAATACTTTTTGGAAAAAAATTGTTACTGAAAAACACTACTAAATTTTTATTATTATTTTTTGCATCAGTTATCATGCCAAATTTTAAATAATGAAAATTATGATTATTTTTCCACAATTATATTTGTATTCTGCGTTTTTTAGTGAGAAATTAGTAAGTCTTAAATGTTTCAGAGTTAAAAAAATAATAAGTATTTTGTTAGCATAATTGGTTTTAAAAATTACTTTGTATATAAAAGGTAATTTTTAGATAATAAATTTACTTATTTTCTATTTTTTATTATAGAATAGTTGCAACAAAATAAACGAACTTCCTAATAATATTAATTGTTGGACCATAGCTAAAATTTTGGCTATATCACTTAAAGCTGTAATATCTGGTAAACCAACTCCACATTGTATAGTTATAGCATAAAACAAATAATCAACATATGTTAGTTTATCTTTTGGATTTAATGGTTCAAAATTATTAGGTAAAATGGAACTATAAATTAGAGAAAAAATAAAAACAACTAAGATGTTAAATAAAAATGTAATAGAAATAATTTGAGAATTTTTAAACATTTATATAATATATATAAATAATAATTTATACATAAAGTGATTGATTTGTTGCTACATATTTTAATGTTAAAATAGGAATTTCTTTTAAAATAGATAAAAACTCAATATCTCCTAAATTTTCAGCAATTTTTTCCATTTCGGATGAAATATTATTAACTTTTAATAAAGCTTTTACAAATTCACCTAAAAAGATTTCTTTTTCTAAAGATATAGTTTGTAATAATTCTTTACATTCTATATCATTTTTACAATGACACCATTTAATTGCATAATCTATTAAATCAAAATGAATATTATAGTCAGATCCAGTATTAATTAAATTTTGCATTTCAATATTAGATTGATTTTTTAAATTATTAGAAATGTCTATTATACATTTATTTATATAATCAATATTAGAGTTAGGTAAAACATTACATTTATCTTCTGGAACAGTAATATTTGTAAAGCAACTCAAAATACCAACTAATTCTTCTGGCTTAAATTGTTTTAATTTTCCCGATTCAATTAATTCTGCGAATATAAGGCAATGCACTTCTCTTATACTACTAGCTATATGACCTTTAATGGTTAAAACATTTGTATCGTTTTCATTTTTAATTAAATCTTTTTCCGATAACATATTTAAAACTATTTTTATATTATTTTGCAAACCATTTTCTGTAGAAAACATCTGTTCATTTAATTTATCAAGTTCAAAAAATTTTGAATTATATTTAGAAACAAATTCAGCATCCTTTTCAATATTTTTATATTCATCTTTTAGTTGGCTAATAGTGCGTTCAATTTCTTTTCTTTTTTTATTAACACTTGAAGGTAATTTTACTTTCAATTGTATATAATCATCAACAATATCTTTAGGAGTTTTACAATTTTTAAATAACAATTGACTATTATCAATCTCTGCTTGTAACTTACTAATATTCATATAGCATTCTTTCATGTTATTTTCTATGTCTCCTTGGATCATACTTCTTTTGACGTATTTTGTATAATCTTTTTCTCCGATATCAATTAAATTTAAAATTAAATTATATGAAATTTTGAACTTGGATGTTAACGATTGAGGTTTTCCTTTCATCATTGTTTTCATAGCTATTTGATCAGTATTCCTAAACAAGTTGGTTAAATGAATAACATGACCAACTGTATCAATTCCTCTTCTACCAGCTCTACCTGCCATTTGAGTATATTCATGTGAATAAAGAATTCTTGGACTGGTGCCATCAAATTTGTTCGCATCAGTAAATAAAACTGTTTTTGTTGGCATATTAATTCCTACTGCAAATGTTTCAGTTGCAAAAAGAAGTTTAATATATCCTTTAGCAAATAATAATTCTACCATTTCTCTTAGAATAGGCATAATTCCTGCGTGATGAATTGCTACGCCTTTTTCTAAAAGTGAAACAATATTTAAATATTCAGGTAAATTTAGGTATTCTTGATAATTTGGTAATTTTCTTATTATTTGTTCACATTCTCTACGAACGATATAAGGAACTTTGGAATCATCCTCTAATAAAGAAATATTAATTTCTTTTGCACATTGCTCTAGTGCTTTACGACTTAAAACAAAACAAATAGCAGGTAACATATTATTATCAAACATATGTTTTGCAACTGTATTTAGAACATGTTGTCTTTTTACATAATGATTTTTATCTTGAAGTGTTTTCAGAGTTTTTTTAATTTTTTGATAATTTAAGTCATTAAATATCCCTTTGGCATCCTGTATTACTTGCAAAGAATTGGTTATTTTCATAATTTCCATTTCAAGTTGTTTATCTTTTAAAATTTTAAAAAGACCTTGAGTGCAAGTGATAAATGAATAATGAGTTAAAGGCACTACTCTTTCATAAGTTGATGTTAAATATACAATTTTGTTTGTTAAATGCGTTAACTGTATCTGACCTCGCGTTTCGCACCATAATGCAAATTTTTCCGGAGAATCTAAAGTCGCTGAAAGCATGACCATTTGAATATGTAAAGGTAACATCATAATAGTTTCTTCCCATATTTTACCTCTATCAGGGTCATTAATATAATGTATTTCATCAAAAACCACACATGCGAGTTCATTTTCAAAATCCATTTCAAACATTGTTAGATTATTCTTTTGATTAGTAAATGAAGTATTATCATCTTTACGATTTTTTGCATAAAGTGTATTTAATAAAATTTCGGTAGTCATAATAAGAACATCTGCTTCAGGATTTGATTTAATATCTCCAGTCAAGATTCCAAATGAAATATGAGGAAATTTGCTAGTAAATTCATAAAATTTTTGATTTGATAATGCTTTTATAGGAGAAGTATAAATAACCTTTTTTCCTTTGGAAACAAAATGTTCAATTGCAAATTCTGCCGGTAATGTTTTGCCTGAACCAGTATGAGCGGTTACTAGAATATGATTATTTTCTACAATAGCTTCAATTGCATATTTTTGAAAAGAACTCAATGGAAATGGGTACTTTTCAAAATATTGATTATATTTTTCTTCATTTGATTTTGGATAGGAATTTGAGCATATTTTAACCATTACTATATATTTATATATTTAAGTCTTTATACTGTTTATATATATAATTTAAAATTGATTATAAAACAATATTAATAAATTGTTGATAAATAATATATGCAAAATACTGGGTTAAATAGATTAACTATTGATAAATTTTATACTAAAGAATCTGTTGTCAATAATTGTTGTAATATTTTAACACAAAATATTAATATTGATTTTAATAATGATTTAATTATTGAACCAAGTGCGGGAAATGGAGCTTTTATCAATAATATATTGAAGCTAAGTTCTAATTTTAAATTTTATGATATACAACCAGAACATGAAAAAATTTTAAAACAAGATTATTTAGAATTAAATATAAATAAAGCTATTTCAAATGATAATTCAAATACAAAATTTAGGAAAATTCATGTAATTGGAAACCCTCCTTTTGGTAGACAATCATCAACCGCGATAAAGTTTATTAAAAAATCGGCTTTATTCAGCGATACTATTTCATTTATATTACCTAAAAGTTTCAAAAAAGATAGTATGAAGAAATATTTTCCTTTACAATTTCATCTATTGTTTGAAACTGATTTAGATTATAATTCTTTTATTATTAATTCACAGGTTGAAAAAGATGTTCCTTGTATATTCCAGATTTGGGAAAAAAAATCGGTTGAAAGAAACAAAGTTGAAAATTTAGAACCAGTTAATTTTAAATTTGTTAAAAAAGATGAAAATCCTGATATTTCTTTTAGACGTGTAGGAGTTAATGCTGGATTTATAGATACTTCAAATTTAAATGAAAAAAGTGTGCAATCACACTATTTTATCAAGTTTATAGAATCTATTAATAAAAACGATATTATTAATAATTTAAAATGTATTATTTATCCTTCAAATAATACAGTAGGTCCCAAATCTATATCTAAACAAGAAATAATTAAGGAATTTAATTTAATTTTACAATAATACAAATTTATAAAATGGATTTTTTAGAACGTTTTCTCGCTTTTGATTTAATTTCTGATGAAATTTCTACTTCTCTTATAAATGCATTTTTTGTTCTTGATAAAATATTATTAGGAAACAGTTCTAATATATTATCAATTTTAGGGATAGAACACTGAACCCGACGTTGACTTTTTGAATCCACCTTTGGTGAAATATTAATATTCATATTATAATTTTTTTGCATTTGTTTTTTTACATTTTTATAATTATTTTTTATTTCATTACTAACAATACCATGAGGAATAGATTTTATTATTTGGACATACTTTGATAAAGTTTCTAAATCAATTGTTCCAAAAAGATAATTATTTAATTCTAAATTATATTCTAATTCTATAATTTCTTTTATTTTTTTTGTATCTTGAGTTAATTGATTATACCTAATTAGAATTATAGTATATTTATTTTGAAAATCTTCATTAAAGAATCTAATAATATCTCCACAGTCAATATTATTATTACATGATGTTTTGATTGATATATTTTCTATTGGATCAAATTTGTTATCTTTTGAATCAATATCATATTTTTTGGTATCATTTTTACAAGATGGTATTTCAAATACTTTTTCTCTTATTTCATTATCCCAAAAAAGTCCATGGGATTGACTTTGTGTAAAATCATCAATTTTATAAGAGGTATCCATTTATATGTAAGGTTAATAAAGTTTTAATTTTAAATAAAATCAATTTAGTAAAAAGTATTTCAATTTTTTTTTTAGAAAGTATAAATTAGAAAGGGACTAAAATTACCAAAGAATTTTACGTGATAAATTATTAGCGGAATAAGGGTTTCTAGCCCAATCTCCCCTAATGGTTTTAGAACGCCTTAAGTAATTCTTACGGCGCCTTTTATTGTGATGTTTTGTAAAATCTTCATATCCCATTTGACCAAAATTAACCCAATGGTTATTTTTTTTTATCAAATATGGAATATTTTTTTGTGAATTGGTCCCAGGGTATAATTTTGCTGTGCGTCCTAAATATTTATATGCTTTGGATTGAGCAGTGCGATGATTTGAGTATATATGAAGACGTGAAGGCCAAGTTATCTTTTTTTTAGTTTTATTTTTTACACCTTTTAACACTTCAAACGCCTATTTTAATATATATATATATATAAAGATAATACTTATATATTATAAATAAATGGATTTTGTTTTTGTATTAGTTTGTGGAAATGAATGGGAAGATATAACTATATTATTGTCAGAGGAAGATGCTATAAATGAATCAAAAAACTACCCAAATAACAGAGTTGAAATTTTTAGTAAAAATAACAAATTTGGTTTTACTCCTACTTATAATTATTATAAAAATGGAATGCTTGTTAAAAACTCGTAATTTTATATTAGAAAAGAATCGGCGTTTGAAATGTTAAAAGGTGTAAAGGCATTTATAATAAACGAATATTTTTATTCAAAAGCACTAAACTGATTTGTTTCATATTTGTAATCTGAAAAGGTATCTATTTTATCAACAGGATCTAAAATAAAATCTTTCAGTTCATACACGTAATCTGACGAGTTACGATTTGTTTGCGATTCTGATCCATATGGAACTATAACATTAGTGCTATGAGGGGGAGTAAAACATTTTCCGGTAACCTCGTTGCCTACTGATTTAAGCCAATTGGCATCTGGAGGGGTGTGTATATTACCACTAATATAACTCGCGCATCTAGATAATTGTTGTTTTCTATCATTAATTCTATCAATTCTGTTGTCATCTGGAAAGTACGTCTTTGTCAGGTTATCTAAACGGCTGTTGATATCTAAATCTAAAATGCTCGTTCTAGTTTCAGGAGAAGATTCAACTAATTTTTCTTTTTCTATTTCATTAACCATTTGTGGATGAGAAATGGCTTTGTCTGTTGTTTCTACTTCAATAGGAAGTTCTTCACTCTCAATAGATTGTAGACTAAGACCACCTATTTCGCCGAGTTTTTGTATCGCGCCTGCGTGGTTACCAAAGTTCTCAAACATAATCTTACTCATTTCAGCAGGAGAAATTACGTATTCTTTTGTTCTAAAAATTGCCTCTTTTTCTTCGTCACTTAGAACAATATCATAAAAAAATTCCATCATTTCAATCATAGTCGGATGACTGCATTTTGTAAAATTGGCAATTACATCAATTCTACCAGGACGAACAAGAGCATGATCCAATTTTTCAGGAAAGTTGCTAGTCATCATGACAATTCGGCCAGGGATTTCAAGAACACCATCTAGTAAATTCAATAAAAAGGATAGGTCTATTTTTTCGGATTGCACCCAAGAATCGTCGTTTGAATTTGTATCGGGTTTATTAGGATTTGTTTTTATACTGACTGGAACATCAGGAACGGCTGTTACTTTTGTAGTGCGTTCCATAACCAAATCACTCTGTGCGTCTATATCTTCAAGAACATAAATACGTTGATCCAAGGGAATATAATATTTTTCAGTTTGTCCAGTAGAAACATTTAAAACCACGATCAATTCATTGAAGAAAAGGTTCTCCAATTGTGTCTTGGTAATGTCATTATTCAGATTGATATTAATAATATGACGTTTGGTTTCATTAGCTAGACATTTGATACTTGAAGTTTTACCCGCACCGGCTTGACCTGATAATAGAAGTCCGAGTGTATAAGGAATGCCTTTGGTATCATACCATTTACGATTTTTGGTGAAAAATTCCACCCGTTTACGGACAATGGAAATTTCGGGACCGAATAAATTAGTAAATTTACGATTGGTTTGAAATACTTTCATTGTAAAAACGCTATTATTTGGTAATTTTGTATAATCTTTACGACCATTCATAGTTGTGGGTGCATTCATTGGGTGTTGATTAAAATAATACATTTTATCACCGAGCTTGTTCTCTATTTTTATTTTATATTCATGTGTAATTTTATTGAGAAATGCGCGAAGTTCTTGCATGGACTTTCTATAAGAAAACAGTTCAATGGTTTGTTCAATTCCTTCATTACCTGATTTATCGGTAGCATCTACCATTTTGTTCTCATTTAATTTGACAAAATATTCCTCATATATTTCAATAATATCGGATTGATTGAGAACAAAGTTCTGCTTTTTAAAACTAATATGTTTTGTCTTCTCGTTATTTGTAACATAATCAAGAAGAGCTTGACCAAACATATTTTCATGATCAGCAATATTTACGAGAACAGTGATGGATGCACTTTTTATGTTATTACCTTCAGAGGTAACAATTTTATTAATCAATTTATTTGCATTTATTTGTTCACGATAATATTTTGTAATAATATTACCAAGACCAGGAAAAACAGACTTACATAGAAAATCTATTATCCCGGTGGCCAAAAATATATAAATTACATTGAAAAAATTACCCGTTTTTTCGGGTCCATTCATTGAAGAAATCATTGTCATAGTCATAAGTTGGGATTTTAACATTTCTATCATACTATTTCCTGTTGGAATAGGAGAAGGATACATAGATTATATTCTAATTTATATTTAACCCTTTAAATTATTTTTTTTATTCAAATAATATATATTTTTTTTAAAATAAATATTATAGGTAATTAATAATAAATATATAATCAAATGCTAAATAGTAAATATAATATAATTGAAAAAATCTCTGAAGGAAGTTTCGGTATGGTTTATAAAGCTGAAAATAAACGCACTAAGGATTTGGTAGCAATAAAAATAGAAAATAAAAATAATATTTATAAGACATTAAAAAATGAAGCTAGAATTTATCAATATTTGGGTAAACTTGATGGATTTCCACAACTTAAATGGTTTAGTTCAAATAATATTTATGATTATTTAGTTTTAGATTTATTAGGTAAACCATTATCAAAAATAATAAATATAAATCAAAAAATAAATTTAACTGTAGCATTAACAATTGGCATACAAATAATTGAAAGAGTAAAGGTATTACATAACCATGATTTAATTCATAGAGATTTAAAACCAGATAATTTTTTGTTTGGGTTAGAGCATCAAACTAACAAAATATTTTTAATTGATTTTAGTTTTTGTAAAAGATATAAAATAAATGGAATTCACATTAAAGAAAAGTCTATAACAAAGATAATTGGGACTCCTAATTTTGTTAGTTTAAATGTTCATAAAGGTATAGAACCAAGTCGCAGAGATGACATTGAATCCTGTATCTATATTATTATATATATAATAAATGGTAATTTACCTTGGTTACATTGTAAAAATAATGAAGAAATTTTAGTTTCTAAAAAAGAATTAATAATAAATGAAAACATACCGCAGATAATAAAAATAATGTTAGATTATGTTTATAAATTAAAATTTAATGAAGAACCAAATTATAATTATTTAATAAAATTAATAAAAGATTTTATTTTAGATTATAATACTAACAAAATTACAGAAATTTAATCATAATAAAAATGATATAAAGGTTATATATAAAATATTATTATAAAAATGTCTAATTCAGCTGATGTTTCATCTTCCACCGTGGTTTCAAACGAGAGATTTATTGGTCGTGTTAAATGGTTTAATAATAAATCAGGTTATGGATTTATTTCAGTAACTGAGGGACCTAAAGCCGGTTGCGATGTTTTTGTTCATCATAGTGCTGTAAAAGTTGTTAGTGAACAATATAAATATTTAGTTCAGGGAGAGTATGTAGAATTTACTTTAGTTGAAACTAAAACAGAAAATCATGATTTTCAAGTTGGTGAAGTTTCTGGTATTAAAGGTGGCAAATTAATGTGCGAGACAAGACGTGATTTACGTGATTCTCGTTCAACTTATACAAGTAATCAAAATCAATCTGGAAATATTGAAATGCCTAGAGAATCTCGTTCTTCCAGACCAGTTAGACCAAGAGTGCAACGACCTCGCGATAATAGCGATTGGAATCTTGTAAAAAAGAATACTAATTAAATAATTAAAAATATATAATAATAATGATTTAAAAATCTTTATTATTATTATTATATAATAAAAATGAGTATAAAAGACGAAATATTATTTGATTCTGATATTTTAAAATTATCTTCAATTTTTGAAGAATTTAATAATATATACGATAGTCTAACTTTATTTAAAATGCAAATTAGTTCATTGCAACAAAAAGTAAAATGTGTGGAAAAAAATGTAAAGAAAGAATTAAAGAATTTAACAAATAATGTAAAAAAAAATAAGGTTCAAAATAAACGTGCACCGTCTGGGTTTGCAAAACCATCAAAGGTTACTAAAGAATTATGTGCATTTATGGAAAAACCGGAGGGTTCTGAAATAGCTAGAACTGAGGTAACAAAATTTTTAGTAAAATATATTAAAACAAATAATTTATTTGAACAAGATAATATAGATAATAAAAATAATAAGATAGTTCCAGATGAAAAATTAAAGAATTTATTGGGAATAGATGATTTTGAAATAAGTAATCTTAATTATTTTAATATTCAGAAATATATGAATAAACATTTTTATTCAAATAAACAGTTAATTAATTAAAAATTTGTTTATATTAAAAATTATTAATATTTATTAATTCTATGATATGCGAATCAATAAATAATAATTTAAAAAATAATTTTGATTTTTTAAATAATCATGAAAAAATAAATTTATTAATAAAAGTGAATGAGGTATTAAAAATTAATATATCACAAAAAAATAATTTAATTTTTGTCTATAGTGCTCCAAAAGTTGGCTCTACTTCAATTGTTAGTTCATTAAGAATTTTTTGTTCCGAAAAGTATGATATTATTCATATACATGATGAAGAAATGTTGAGAGTTTTAGGCAGTATTGAGGGTATAACAATAAATGAATTAATTTTATATAATAAATATTTGGGTAAAAATATTTTTGTAATAGATGTTTTTAGGAGTCCTATAGAACGTAAAATATCAACTTTTTTTGAAAAAATTGGTTCCTATCATTTTAATACTGAAGATAAAAATATAAATAATTATAATGTAAATAAAGTAATAAATAGATTTAATAATATATTTTTGTATATAGGTTTAGGAGATCATTTTATAGATAAATATAATATTGATATTCCTACTACATTTGATTTTAATAATAAATATTTATTAATTGAGTCTAACGGTATTAATTATATAAAATTACGTTTAAAGGATAGTGAAATATGGGGAAATATACTAACAAATATTTTTGGTATTCAAATGAATATAGTTAAAGATTACGAAACAAAGAATAAACCAATAAAAGATATTTTTAATAATTTTAATTCAAATTATAGAATTCCAATAAATTTATTAGATGAGGTAATGAAATGTAAATATTTAAATTATTATTATTCCCAGGAAGAATTAAATGAATATTATACATTTTGGTTATCCAAAATTACTAATTCGGCAAGTATTTATTCAATTGATCAATATAAATTATATAATGAAATTACTTTGGAAAACGTAAATATTGATAATATTCAAGTAGATCATTATTTGGATGAAGGTTGTCAATGTAAAGCATGTTTATTAAAACGTAAAGAATTAGCATATAAAATAAATTTAGGTAAGAATGTTACTGAAAGAGTAAATCATATTGAAGCAAAAACACAGTTAATTAATAAAAGGAGTATTCAAATAAATCAATTAAATAATCAATTAAATAATTTGATTAATAATATAAAGAGTAAAAAACAACCAAAAAATTTTAATAAGGATATGAAAAATATAATCTCAAATAATTTAAGATAAAAAATTGATAATAATTATAAAAATGTTATTATCAATATAAATATTAAGAATGAAGATTTGTTTATTTGAGTTTGAAGAAAAAAATTATACAATAAAAATAGGAAAAAATAAAAGTGAGAACTTAAAATTAATAGATGATTCAAATTTGACAGATATTTGGTTTCATGTAGAAGACGAACCCTCTTGTCATGTTATATTAACTAATAATGAAAAATTAAGAAATATTCCTAGACAAGTTTTAAAAAGGTGTGCTTATTTATGTAAGATAAATTCAAAAGCTAAAAAATCTAAAGAAACCAAAATTATATATACCCAATTAGAAAAGGTAATAAAAGTAGAAGAAGTAGTGATAGTAGATAGATATAAATGGTTAATGGTGTAAAAAGGGGTTGATATAGGGGTTGATATAGGGGTTGATATAGGCGTTGATATAGGCGTTG
>Ga0164295_10000325_pt1 | contig 40442 bp, 42 predicted proteins | sample GEODES006metaG_FD_111798 | JGI IMG/M metagenome (GOLD analysis project Ga0164295, IMG submission 111798) | Oligotrophic lake water microbial communities from Sparkling Lake, Wisconsin, USA - GEODES006 metaG | ecosystem: Environmental > Aquatic > Freshwater > Lake | place: USA: Sparkling Lake...
CGACGGCTGATGTTGGTGTCCTGGTCCCATTTCACAGCCCGGGCTGCAAACGCTTTTTGTGAGGCCACGATCTCTTTGAAAAGAGGGTTCTCAGCAGACTTCTTCTCCAAAATTTCAGACCAAAGCTTGAGCTGGTCTTGCAAAATAGAGTCAGGTGTCTTGTAGAACTTGACCTTGTCTTTGGTTTGCAACTCGATGTAGTCTTTGGAGTAACGGTCCACAGCCTTCCAAGACATGTCAGCAGAAGCCGCTTCAGTCGCGCCGGCAATCACGGCCTTCATCTTGGCAGGCAATGCGTCGTACTTGGTCTTGTTGAACATGATCTCAAAAGTCTCGGCGCTTTGGTGGTAGCTTTGCAACATGCACACTTTGGAGACGTCTGGGAAGCCCAAAATGCGGTCAGAGGTGGCGTTGTTGAACTCCGCGCCGTCGAGCAAGCCACGGTCCATCGCTGGCACGATCTCGCCGCCTGGCAAGGCGTTGACCGCAGCGCCCATGGCGGTGAACAAGTCAATCGCCAAACCGTTGGTACGGAATTTCAAGCCTTTGAAATCAGCAGATTTGGTGATCGGCTTTTTAAACCAGCCCAAGGGCTGTGTGGACATCGGGCCGTACAAGAATGACTGCACGTTGCCGCCAATCGAGGCGTACAGTTTGGCCAGCAGGTCAGCGCCGCCGCCATACTTGTGCCATGCCAAAACCATGTTGGCATCCATGCCGAAAGCGGGGCCAGAGTTCCACAGTGCCAAAGCGTTTTGCTTACCGTAGTGGTAGCCCAAAACGCCGTGACCGCCGTCCAGTGTGCCTTTGGACACCGCTTCGAGCAAGCCGAAGGCGGGCACCACAGAACCTGCGGGCAGCACTTCAATCTTCAGATCGCCACCGGTCATGTCGTTGACTTTTTGCGCGTAGTCCAGAGCGTACTCATGAAAAATGTCTTTGGCAGGCCAAGTGCTCTGCCAACGCATAGAGATCGGTCCCGTTTGCGCCGAGGCAATCATCGGCGCTGACAGTGCGCCAGCAGCGATAGCAGCGCCCTTGAGCATATTTCTGCGGCCAGTTGTGCTTTTTTTAATGTCCATGAAGATCTCCAAATGTTGATGAATTAAAGCGAATGACGCGTCATTGTGTCCAGAATCCCCCAAGTGAACAGAGGGTTAGTACCAGTATTGTCAAACCGAGAGCCATATTATCAATAAGAGCTTGACGAAAAACAAACTTTGATCAAAAAGACATGCTGGCAGACACCTATATGATGAAATCATTCAACCCCAATTTTCTCACTGACATCATGACTTCTCCTGCCCTGCCTTCAGATGCCCCTCTTCAACCCGCTGTGGGCTATGCGGGCGACATCAGTCCTCAGCAGGCGAGTGCCTGGTTGGAAGCGGGTGAGGCCGTTTTGGTGGATGTGCGCACCGACGCCGAGCGTGAGTGGGTGGGGCTAGTGCCAGGTGCGCAGTCGTTGGCTTGGAAGCAATGGCCGGGGATGGCCATCAACCCAGAATTCGATGCGGGCATTCAAGCCTTGGGAGCCGGTGGCCGCAAACTTGTTTTGCTGTGCCGCAGCGGTGTCCGGTCGATTGCCGCCGCCCAGCGCGCCACAGAATTGGGCCTGACCGCCTACAACATCCTGGAGGGGTTTGAGGGCAATCCGGATGCGCAAGCCCACCGCGGTTTCACAGGGGGCTGGAAATTCCGTGGCTTGCCCTGGCGGCAAAACTGAAAGTCCTGCGTCAAACCCCCGGCGGGCGAAGGCTGATCATCTCGATGTTGGCTTGTTCGTAGGCGTGGGCCAATTGCAGTAAGGCGAAATCGCCTTGCGGCTTGCCGATCAATTGCAGACCCATAGGCAAGCCTTGTGTCGGGCCGTCGTGGCTGAAACCGGCCGGGATGCTGATGCAGGGCAGGCCAGCAAAGGTGGCGTAAAGCACCACCTCCATCCAGCGGTGGTAGGTGTCCATGGGCGTGTCATTGATCTGGCTTGGCCAACGCTCAGTCACATCAAAAGGCCAGACCTGCGCTGCCGGCAGTGCCAGAACATCAAAGCGTTCAAACAGCTTGAGCAGGTGTTGGTACAGCTGTGATCGTGTTGCGCTGGCAGCAGTCAGTTGCGCGCCTGTGAGCCGCAGGGATTGCTCATATTCCCAGCGTGCTTCTGGTTTGACTTGAGGGTGATTTTCAGTCTTGAGCATGAAGGGCGCCACGCGCGGACCGACCAAGGCTTGGCGCCACACCAACCAAGCCTCCCAGACCTTGGCAGGGTCCATGCCCAATTCGGCAGTGTCCACATGGCAGCCCATGGACTCGAAAGACTTCAAGGCCTTTGCGCAGGTGTCCAACACGCCGTTTTGCATGGGCAGGTAGCCCTTGAGGTCCCCGAGCCAGCCGATGCGTTGCCCCGTGGGGTTGAGGTCAAGCGCTGCGGTGAATGCAGAGCCGTCTTGCGCAATCGACAAGGGCGAAGCCGGGTGGTAGCCGGCTTGAACTGACAGCAACATGGCTACATCTTTCACGCTGCGGCCCATCGGGCCTTCCGTGGCCAGCTGAGAAATCCATACATCCTGCGCAGGCCACATTGGCACGCGACCTTGCGAGGGGCGAAAACCAAAGATGTGGTTCCAACCGGCAGGGTTGCGCAAGCTGCCCATGAAGTCCGAGCCATCGGCCACGGGCAGCATCCGCTGGGCCAAAGCGACTGCAGCCCCCCCGCTGCTGCCGCCAGCGGTTTTACTGGGGTTCCAGGCGTTGCGGGTGGCGCCAAATACCTCGTTGAAGGTATGCGATCCCAGACCAAACTCCGGCGTATTGGTTTTGCCGATCACGATGCAGCCTGAAGCTTTCATGCGACTGGACATCAGCCCATCTTCGGGCGCAACAAAGTTGTGCATTAAAGGAGAGCCCAAACTGGTGCGGAAACCGGCCACATGGGACAAATCCTTCATGGCTTGGGGCATCCCATGCATCCAGCCCATCGACGCATTGCCTGCCAATTGGGCGTCGCGTTCATCGGCCTGCCGGAGCAATTCGTCCTCGTTGGCGAGGCTGATCAAGGCATTGCTTTGCGGGTTGTGAAGGGCGATTTGCTGCAGCGTCATGTGCATGACCTCGCGGCATGACACTTGCTTTGAGTGAATGGCGCGCGACAGCGCGTCAGCGGACATATCAGGGTAGACCATGATGAATTTTTGTTCTGATAAAAGCTTACATTATGGTGTCTCGAAATCGCTTTGGAGTCATCGGTGAAAACCCATGAGGGTGTTTGCGCAAAGCTGATGCAGGATGATCCAGCGCGGTGTCATCATGGCAATGTTATTGTTTGGAATCGGAGAATTGAAATGAAAAAACGTATCTTTATAGCCGCTGCCAGTGTGCTCAGCTTGAGTTTGCTCATGCCAGCCATGGCGCAAACCCCTGCCAACAAAGTTTTCCGTTTTGTGCCGCACGCCAATTTGACGGTGCTCGACCCCATCTGGACCACCGCTTACGTGACGCGCAACCATGCGTACATGATTTATGACACGCTGTTTTCTGAAGACGCCAAGGGCGCCATCAAACCGCAAATGGTGGACAGCTACCAAGTGTCCAAAGACGAATTGACCTGGACATTCAAGTTGCGCGCTGGTTTGGAGTTCCATGACGGCAAGCCGGTCACCAGCACCGACGTGGTGGCCTCGCTCAAGCGCTGGGCCAGTCGCGATGCGATGGGCGGCATTTTGACCACCTTCATTGGCAGCTTTGAAACGCCCGATGAAAAGACTTTCAAAATCGTGCTGAACCAGCCCTGCGGCATCATGCTGGACTCGTTGGGCAAGGCCTCATCAAATGTGCCTTTCATCATGCCCGCTCGCATTGCAGCCACCCCCGGCACGGAACAGATCAAGGAGCATATTGGCTCAGGTCCTTTTATGTTCAAGGCCGACGAATTCAAGCCGGGTGCCCTGGTGGTCTACACCCGCAATGCCAAATACAAGTCGCGCAGCGAAGCCCCCAGTGGTGTGGCCGGTGGCCGCCCTGTGAACTTTGACCGCGTCGAGTGGGTCATCATCCGCGATCCACAGACCCAGTTCAATGCACTGAAGGCTGGCGAAGTCGACATGGTCGAGCAGCCCAGTTTTGAGCAATACGAAACGCTAAAGAAGACCGAGGGCATCAAGGTCGAAGACTTTTCGCCTGCCGGACTGCAGTTCATCATGCGGTTCAACCACTTGCATGCCCCGTTCAACAACCCCAAAATCCGCCAGGCAGCCTTGGTGGCCATGGGTCAAAAGGACTTTATCAACACCCAGGTCGGCGTGCCTGAGCTGGGTCGTTTGTGCCGCAGCATGTACCCCTGCGGAACGGCTTATGGGGACGAAGACACCGGCTACTTCACGGGCATAGCGAATCCGGTGAAAGCCAAGCAAATGCTGCAAGAAGCCGGCTATGACGGTACGCCGGTTTTACTGATGCGCCCCACCGACTTGGCGTCGATTGCCAAGCTGCCGTTGGTCGCCAAACAGCAACTGGAAGCTGCAGGTTTCAAGGTCGATTTCCAGCAAATGGATTGGGCCACTTTACTTGCCCGCCGCGCCAAAAAAGATGCGCCAGCCAATGGGGGTTGGAATGTATTCTTGACCGCGTGGACGGCCGGTGATATTTCAAATCCCTTGACCATCCAGATGTTCAACGCCAAAGGCCAAAACGGCTGGTTTGGCTGGCAAGATGAGCCGCGACTCGAGTACCTGAAAAACCGTTTTGCGCGCACCGTCGATGCCAAAGAGAAAAAGAAAATTGCCACCGAAATCCAGCGCGTGGCCTTTGAGACAGCTACCCACGCCCCATTGGGTCAATACCAGAGCCCTACCGCGATTCGCTCCAATGTGTCGGGACTTTTGCAAACACCCGGTATTCCAGTGATGTGGAACATCAAAAAGAACTGACGCCAGGTTTTACAGATGCTTTCTTTCCTGCTGCGCCGCATTGCAGCGGTGCTGCCGGTGTTGCTGGTCGTGTCCTTGGTGGTCTTCCTCATTTTGAGGTTGGCCCCTGGCGACCCAGCCGCAGCCATTGCCGGCAATAACGCCACCAACGATGACATTGCCAAAATCAGGACGCAGCTCGGGCTGGACAGCTCCATCCCCGTTCAATATGGTATCTGGATGGGGCGTGTGCTGCAAGGCGATTTGGGCTACTCTTTTTACCTGAGCAAACCAGTCACCGAACTGATTGCCCAGCGCATTGAACCCACTCTGGCACTGGCTTTGGGTACAGTCCTACTGGCGGTGCTGCTGGCCGTTCCCTTGGGCACACTGGCCGCTTGGCGTTTGGGGGGCTGGCTCGACCGACTGCTTTCGGGATTTTCTGTGGCGGGGTTTTCAATCCCTGTTTTTGTGATTGGCTATCTGCTGATTTACCTGTTCTCCATTCGCCTGGAATGGTTGCCCGTGCAGGGTTACAAAAGTCTGTTGGGGCCCTCTGGTGCAGGCTTGTGGGATTGGATGCGCCAATTGATCTTGCCGTGGATGACTTTGGCCATGGTCTATGTGGCCTTGATTGCCCGGGTCACGCGTGCCAGTGTCTCTGAAGCCTTGACAGAAGACTACATCCGCACAGCGCGGGCCAAAGGACTGACTGAGACTGCGGTTTTGTTGCGCCATGCCCTGGCCAATGCGGCAGTGCCCATCGTCACCGTGATTGGTATTGGCGTTGCGTTGTTGATCGGTGGCGTGGTGGTCACCGAAACGGTCTACGCCATTCCCGGCCTGGGTTCGCTGACCGTGGATGCGGTCCTTAACCGCGACTTTCCGGTCATACAAGGTTTGGTGCTGATGTTTTCCGTGAGCTATGTGATGGTCAACTTGTTGGTGGATCTGAGTTATTTGTTTTTAGATCCGAGGATTCGTTACTGATGAATGCGCTACAACGTTTAATGGCCAACGGTTCGGTGCGCTTTGGGGGAACTGTTCTGGGCCTGATGTTGCTCGTCGCGGCTTTGGCCCCTTTTCTGGGGACCGTCGATCCTGCGACGATGGACTCCAGTTTCATCAACAAAGCCGTTGGCGCATCGGGCCTGTTTGCCTTGCTGGACGGGACGACAGTGCAACACACCTTTTTGCTGGGCACCGACAGCTTTGGCCGGGATTTGTACAGCCGGGTGATTTATGGCACGCGCGTTTCTTTGCTGGTGGGTTCTTGTACCGCAGTGCTGTCCCTGGTTTTGGGAGGCAGCTTGGGCATGTTGGCCGGCTATTTCCGCGGCCTCGATGCGGTTTTGATGCGCGTCATGGACGGCTTGATGGCAATCCCCGCTATTTTGTTGGCGATTGCTTTGGTAGCCGCTTTGGGGGCCACTATTTCGACGGTGGTGGTGGCTATCGCGATTCCTGAAGTGCCGCGTGTGACCCGTTTGGTACGCGCCTTGGTTTTGAGCTTGCGAGAGGAGCCATTTGTGGAGGCCGCCCGGGCATTGGCCACGCCCACACCGGTGATTTTGTTTCGGCATATTTTGCCCAATGCCATGGCGCCATTGATCGTGCAAGGCACATTTGTCGCTGCTTCAGCGGTTTTGACCGAGGCCATTTTGAGCTTCCTGGGCTTGGGCTTGCCGCCTGATATTCCCACTTGGGGCAACATCATGGCCGAAGGCCGCGTGCAGTTCAGCCAGTACCCTGGCAATGTGTTGTACCCAGCGCTTTTCCTGGTGCCCACGGTTTTGGCCGTGAATTTGTTGGGGGATGGCCTGCGTGATGTGCTGGACCCCAAGTTTGCGCGACGGGGGGCATGATGCAAGCGCCCGTTTTATCCATCAAGAATCTGTCCGTGGCCTTGCCGGCAGGCGGTGACCGTCGTCATGCGGTGCAAGGCGTCAGCCTTGATATTTATCCCGGTCAAACGCTGTGTGTGGTGGGCGAGTCGGGCTCGGGCAAATCGGTCATGGCCACCACCGTCATGGGTTTATTGGCCAGCGAATTGAAACCTGATCACGGTCAAATTCTCCTGCAAGGCGAGTCCCTGCTGGAAGCCAGTGCTTCCCGTTTGCGTGATTTGCGTGGGCGTGTGATGGGCATGGTGTTCCAAGAGCCGATGACGGCTTTGAACCCGGTGATGAGTTGTGGTGATCAGGTTGATGAGTTGCTGGCCACCCACACGGACTGGTCCAAAGACAAACGCCGAGCCGAAGTCTTGCGCGTCTTTGAAGGCGTTCGCCTGCCTGAACCCGAGCGGATATTGCGCAGTTTTCCGCACCAACTCAGTGGTGGGCAAAGGCAACGTATCGTGATCGCCATGGCCGTGATTTTGAAGCCGGTCTTGCTCATTTGCGATGAGCCCACCACCGCGCTGGATGTCACCACCCAAAAAGAAATTTTGAAGCTGATCGATCAATTGCAGGCCGAGCAGGGTGTTGCGGTCTTGTTCATCACGCACGACATGGGTGTGGTGGCTGAAATTGCCGACGATGTGCTGGTGATGAACCAAGGCCTTGCGGTGGAGTCCGGCACGTGCGAGCAGGTCCTCAAGCGTCCGCAGGCGGATTACACCCGCCAGTTGTTGGCCGCAGTGCCCGGCATGATCCCCCCGCCGGCAAGGCCAGAGCCGCAAGGGCCTGCGCTGCTCAGGGGTGCGGGTGTGGCTAAGACCTACATCAGTCGCGATTGGATGGGCCGCGCCCGTGAGACCCAAGCACTGCAAGATGCCCATGTGGCTATTCGCGCGGGTGAAACCGTGGGCATTGTGGGGGAGTCCGGTTCCGGAAAATCCACGTTTGCGCGGTGTTTGATCCGCTTGATTGACCCGACGCAGGGTCACATTCAATGGGGCGAACATGAAATTGCCGATTTGCCGGAGGGCAAACTGCGTCCTCTGCGCAGCTTGGTGCAAGTGGTCTTCCAAGACCCGAACCGCTCGCTCAACCCACGCCGCACGGTGGGAGACTCGATCATTGAAGGGGCCATGAACTTTGGCATGCCCAAGAGCCAAGCCTTGGAATTGGCGCAAACGCTGATGCACAAAGTGCGCTTGCCGCCAGAGGCCTTGACGCGTTACCCTTCTCAATTCAGTGGCGGTCAAAGGCAACGCTTGGCCATTGCGCGGGCGCTGGCCTGCCAACCCCAGGTGCTGGTCGCCGATGAGGCCGTCAGTGCGCTGGACGTGAGCGTGCAAGCCCAGATTTTGTCTTTGCTGCGCGAGATCCAGACCGAGTTTGGTTTGGGGATGCTGTTCATCACACACGACCTGCGGGTGGCGGCCCAATTGTGCGACCGTGTGATTGTCATGCACCAAGGCCGCATGGTAGAAGAGGGTCGCACGGTAGACCTTTACGCCCATCCTCAGCACGCTTACACCCAAAAATTGTTCGATGCTGCACCTGCGGCATTCTGACCCGAATCCAGCTCACTGACACAACCTTAGGGCGCTCGCATGACGCGTATTTTGATCGCAGGTTACCAGCACGAGACCAACACTTTTGCCCCCAGCTTGGCCGATTGGGCGGCGTTCAATACCGGTGAAGCCTTTCCTGCTTTTGTTCGGGGTCAGGCCATGGTCGATTTGCTCACGGGTGTGAACATTCCTGTGGGTGGCTTCATGGACGAAGCTCGCCGTTACCAATGGACTTTGGTGCCTTCGGCCTGGGCCGGAGCGACCCCTTCTTCGTATGTCACGCAAGATGCATTTGAGCGCATCAGCCAAGCCATCCTGGACGACGTCCGCGCGGCGATGGTGCAGGGTTTGGACGGGGTGTACCTGGACTTGCACGGCGCAGCAGTGGCCGAGCATGTGGACGACAGCGAAGGTGAGTTGATCACCCGCATTCGTCATATCGTCGGGCCCACTGTGCCGATTGTGGCAAGCCTCGATTTGCATGCCAATGTGACCGCCAGGATGCTGCGTGAATCGGACGGATTGGTGTCTTACCGCACTTACCCTCATGTTGACATGGCGCACACCGGCGAGTTGGCAGCGCAATTGCTGCGTCGGCGATTGCAGCGCGGCAGCAAAGAGACTTTGCATGTTCAGCGGTTTCCATTTTTGATTTCCCTGAATGCGCAAAGTACCTGGATGGAACCTGCCAAGTCAATTTACGAGCAGTTGATTGAGTTGGACGGTGCGCATGGCGCCATGCTGAGTTTTTGCATGGGTTTCCCAGCCTCAGATTTCGACGAGTGTGGTCCGGTCATCTGGGCCCACGGCGAACAAGCCCGATTGGCTGTAGAGCGCTTGTATGCCCTTGCCGGCAATCCACTGTTGTGGCGACCCGAATGGCTGCCTGCCCGCGAAGCAGTGGCTCAAGCCTTGTCGCTGGCGGCCTCCAGCTCTGCCCCTGTGGTGGTGGCCGACACCCAAGACAATCCTGGTGCAGGCGGCGACAGCAACACCACGGGCATGTTGCGTGCCTTGCTGCAACAAGGCGCAGGGCTGGCCTTTCCTCAACAAATTGCTTTGGGCCTGATGTTCGATCCCGAGGCGGCCCGTATGGCTTGCGCCGCCGGTGTGGGCGCCCAACTCGAATTGAGTTTAGGCAAGGCGGTGCCCATCTTCACAGGCGAGTTGAGTGACCCGCCAGTGCAGGGTCGATTCACAGTGCGCGGCATCAGCGGGGGTACCTGTCTTCTGAAGGGGCCGATGATGAAGGGTTCGACGATTCAAATGGGACCCAGTGCTTGCCTGGAGATCGGCGGTATTTACATCGCCGTGGCCAGTGGCAAGATGCAAATGCTCGACCGTGAATTGTTTCGCACTGTGGGTATTCACCCCGAAAAGATGAAGGTGCTGGTGGTCAAGAGCTCGAACCACTTCCGAGCCGACTTTACCCCCATTGCCAGCCATGTGTTAGTTGCCAAGGCCCCTGGCCCCATGGCCGCCGACCCTGGTGATTTGCCCTGGAAAAAACTCAGCCCTCACACAAGGACACGACCATGACCACCGACTTGACCCAATTGCCCGCCCACGCTTTGTTGGATCTGTACAAGCGGGGTGACACATCGCCTGTCGAAGTGACGCAAGCGGTGCTGACGCGCGCAGCACGCGTGAATCCTAAAATCAACGCCTTCAGTTTGCTGGATGAAAAGTCGGCCATGGCCAGTGCCATAGAGAGTGAAACCCGCTGGCAAGCGCACCGTCAAAGCGCCGCACCTGTTGGTGCCCTTGAGGGGGTGCCCGCCTCCATCAAAGATTTGATTTTGACGAAAGCTTGGCCGACTTTGCGTGGCAGTCGCACGGTTGATCCCCATCAAGCATGGGACGTGGACGCCCCTGTGACCGCACGTTTGCGCGAAGCCGGCGCGGTGTTGCTGGGCAAAACCACGACCCCCGAATTTGGCTGCAAAGGCGAAACCAACTCACCCGCCACAGGTATCACCCGCAACCCCTGGAATTTAAACAAAACGCCAGGCGGCTCTTCAGGCGGCACCGCTGCGGCCGTGGCTGCAGGTTTGGGTCCGATTGGCGTGGGCACAGACGGCGCGGGCAGTGTGCGCATCCCCGCCGCGTTTTGCGGCAACTTCGGGCTCAAGCCGAGCTTCGGTCGTGTGCCGGCTTACCCCTTGTCACCTTTCGGTTCTGTGGCACATCTGGGCCCGCACACCATGAGCGTACAGGATGCGGCTTTGATGATGAATGTCATGAAACGACCCGATGCCCGCGATTGGACTTCGCTGCCTTACGACCCGGTGGATTACACCGCAGGTTTGAACGATGGGATCCAGGGTTTGCGGATTGCGTATTCGCCAACTCTGGGTTTTGCGCACAATGTTCATCCCGAGATTGCCAGCGCCGTGGCCGATGCGGTGAAAGTATTGGAGAGCTTGGGTGCTCATGTGGAGCAAATCGACCCCGGCTTTGAAGATCCTTTGGACATTACGACCGGCCTGTGGTTTTTGGGCGCTTGGACGGTGTGGAATACCTTGAGTGCTGAGCAACAAAGCGTGGCCGACCCGGATTTCAAGGCCGAAGCCGAGTTGGGCGCACACCTGACCGCGTTGGAAATACAGCACCTGAATCAACGCCGTGGTGTCTTGGGAAGCATGATGCGCCAATTCATGCAGCGTTTTGATTTGTTGGTCACGCCGGCTGTTGCCATTCCGGCATTTGATGCCCTCCCTGCGGGACACTCCCCTTTAAGCCCTGCCTCGATGTTGGGATGGACACCTTTCAGTTACCCCTTCAACTTGACCCAGCAACCCGCCTCGACCATTCCCTGTGGTTTGACCCAGGACGGTTTACCCATGGGCTTGCAGTTTGTGGGCCCCATGTTTGGAGATGCTTTGGTGTTGCGCGCCTCCAAAGCCTATGAAAATACACGCCCCATCGCGCGACCTTTTATATAAACATTAAGAATTAAATTGAATTAAATTAAACCCATTAAATTCTAATTTTAGCTAGAATGCTCTCTCTCATGGTCATTCGAAAGCTGATGTATGCAACTTATCTGGGTGCCTGGGCCTACTGCACGTTTACAAACATTTTCTATCACGGCGCGTAAGGTTTTTTGGGGGATGGGCTTGTTGGCCTCGGCTTTGGTGCTGTTGGGGTTTTTATGTCATTGGGTGGGTTTGCGGGTGGCCATTCAAATAGACCCCTCATTGGCTCAAACCATGGGTGGAGTGACATCAGCCACGGAGCAGTTGCGACTGGAAGCGGGTTACCGTGAAAAGCTAGAAGCCCTGAATAAGCAGATCAAAAACCTGTTGATCAGTGTCCAGCACCTAGAAACCGACAAGAACGAAATCACCCAACTGAACAAAATTGAGAGCCTTCGCAATCAAAGTCATGGGGAGGGGGACCTTGTCATGGGCGGTCGCGGCGGGCCATTTAAACCGGTTGCATTTACCCACTTTAAGCAAGCCGCTTTGGACTCCGTTATGAATGCTGCGCTGCAAGACGCAGATGATTTGAATGAGGCCTTTGGCAGTCTTCATCAAAGTTGGCGGCAAGAGATTGACTGGTTGAAAACCTTGCCTACAGGCTTGCCCATCCATGCACAGGCGCGCGTCAGCAGCCCCTTTGGTGTTCGTTTTGACCCTTTCACCCAGCGTCCCAGTCTCCATGAGGGGTTGGACTTTGTCGGCCCGATGGGGACGCTTGTGGTGGCCTCGGGACCCGGCGTGGTGACAAGATCCGAATGGTCAGGTGCCTATGGGAACTTGGTCGAGGTGGCCCATGCGCAGGGTTTTAGCTCCCGCTATGCGCATTTAAATCAGCGAAAAGTAACGAAAGGTGACAAAATATTGCGAGGTTCTGAAATCGGCACCTTGGGCAACACCGGCCGTACCACAGGGCCGCACTTGCATTACGAAATCCTTTTCAAAGATGCGCTCATCAACCCGACCCAAGTTTTGACTGTGTTGCGCAAGTAGTTTATTTTCAACAAGAGGAGTTGTTCATGTTCAGCAAGTTCGCCAACAATAAAAGTACCACATTCAAGTCGGTGCCTGAAAAGTTCGACACCCTCATTGGTAAGAACACGGTCATTCAGGGCAATTTGATGTTGCTTGAAAGTATCCGTATCGATGGCAAAGTGGTGGGGAATGTCGAGTCCGCCAAAGACGAGCTGGTCACTGTAGTGGTCGGAGAATCAGGCGAGTTGCAGGGGAATATCATGGCGCACCGGGTGGTAATTGCAGGCAAAGTTGCGGGGAATATTCATGCGCATGACCGCGTTGAGTTGCATTCCGACAGCCAGGTCCAAGGTGACATCAAGTACGGTTTCATCGCGATTGAGCATGGCGCTAAAGTGATGGGCCTGTTGTTGCAAGTAAGCGATGCTTCAAATCCGAATATGGACGATTTCGACGCGCAAAATGCCATCCGCAAAGCCCAATCCGTTACAGGAAGCGGCAACTGAATCAGACCCAAAGGTTTTCGACTTCTTCGAATTCAACGCGACTGGGCACATCCGGGGCAATCCAAAGTTGACGTGTTTGGGTGTTCATCACAACGCCCGCCACACTTTCGACGCGGCCCTGTGGCGCAAGCGACGGGTCTGGGCTGCGGCAAATCGATAAAAACCCATCGGACTCATCACGCAAAAAAGACTGCAGTTTCTCAAACCCCAGACCTTGCTGTGCCGCATGTCTTGCGCCAGTATCCAGACGGGGTTGACTGGACAGGGCCAGTCCCATTGGAGATTGCTCAGCCTTCAAGGAGTCACAAAGGAAGTGGTTCGTGTGCAAAACCACCCCGTTTGTAGGCTGGAGTTCCGCCCAGCCTGCAGGCGCCAATTCGAAGCACGCCACTTCACCCAAGGCGTCAGCGCAGGGGATATTCGATGCAGCGCCAAAACCCAGTGTGGCCATGTGCGCCATACGTTCTCGCGCATGGGCAATCGAATCGGAGTCGAGCAAATGCCGCAACACAATATGAACAGGAACACCGGCCTTATGGCCATCGCCGGTGGAACGCAAAATGTTCAATCCAAGTGCAAACCCCGCCGCGTTCATGCCAATTTTGGCCAGCATGCCTGCTTCGGTGAGCGTGACCATGGCACGCCCCTGTGCGTTATGGGTTTTGAGAAGAACCAAGGCTTGCCGTTGCCGGCCAATCCAATCCCAGTTCTGTGCAAACCAGGTGTGCCCGTCGATGCTGGCACTGCCCTGAACGCACATGGCGGTGCATTCACCATCTTGAATGTGCGGGTCGATGGGCAAGCCCGTTTCCCAGTCGGCAAGTCCGGCTTGTCGGTTTGCCTCCAAAGCTGCAGCGGCTTCAAAGGTGTCGTCACTGAGGAAATTCGAGGGCAGTATTTCGGTGCGGCAATTGAGCGCCAAGATGTCATCCAATCGCCAGCCGCTCCCATCGGCAATGCCTTGCATTTCTGCCATGAGGCCTGCGTCCAAGTCGGTGATGACTGGTGCGTAACGGCGTGCCCGAAAACAAGCATCTTGCCAGTCGATGCCGCAGCAGGCAAACAGCTTGGCGTAGGTCAATACCGAATGCCGAATCCGCAAGGCTGCAGCTTGTCCGTAAAGTTGCCCACGGGTGAATGCGTCGGCGCTTTGGGGTAAGGTGATAATAGGGAACATGAAATTTATGATGCTCTTTGAATGAACTTACTGGCTTTAGACGTAGGCAATACCCGGTTGAAGTGGGCATTGTATGAGCGCCCGCATCCCCAAGCCAAGGTGATTGCCCATGGCGCGGAATTCCTGGAAAACATCGAAAGACTCTCAGAAGGGCCTTGGGCGAAGCTGCCTGAACCCTCCCGGATGATCGGTTGTGTGGTGGCGGGCGACGCCGTCAAACGACGCGTGCAGGAACAAATGGAATTGTGGGACTTTGCGCCGCAATGGGTCGTCTCCAGTGTGTCTGAGGCTGGACTGCAAAATGGCTATGACCATCCCACACGCTTGGGGGCTGACCGCTGGGTGGCCATGATTGGAGCGCGGCAACGCATGCTGGCGCAAGGGCCCGCCCGACCCTTGGTTGTGATCATGGTGGGAACGGCTGTCACCGTCGAAGCCATTGATACCGATGGCCGTTTTCTGGGCGGCATTATTTTGCCGGGTCACGGCATCATGTTGCGCGCCCTCGAATCGGGTACGGCTGGCTTGCATGTGCCCACGGGGGATGTGCGCGAATTCCCCACCAACACCAGTGATGCATTGACCAGCGGCGGCACGTTTGCCATCGCGGGGGCGTGCGAGCGCATGGTGGCTCATTTGCGCAACCATACAGGTCAAGAGCCGATGTGCTTCATGACGGGCGGTGCCGGCTGGAAAATGGCGCCCAGCATGCAGATTCATTTTGATTTGGTGGACAGTTTGATTTTTGATGGTCTGTTGACCATGGCCATGCACCGTTTCGGCGCGGGGGCTTGAAAAATGGTGGCTGAATTCAGGGGTAGGCGGCAGTCAATTGTTGCAAATGGGCTTGTTGTGAGCCATCCACCAAATAGGGCATCAGCAGCGAAAGGACATGTCGCGCACCGCGCGCCAGAGCCAGGCCAGCGCTTTGCGCCTCCATCGCGTGACGTGGGTCGCGAACGTATTCGTAACTGAGCCAATAGGTCACCACGACCGCCATGCTGGCCGATAAAGTTTCGATGGTCAGCGGGTTCATTTTCAAACGTTTGGCATGAACCATCGATTCAAGAAGCTGTCGCAGCGCCAAGGTTTTCCGATCGAGAATATTTTTGAAATGGGTTTCCAGGTGGCGGTTGCGCGACAGTAAATCGTTCAGGTCGCGGTAAAGAAAGCGGTAATCCCAAATCAATTCAAACAGCGAATGCAGAAAGAACCAGGCGTCCTCGACATCTTGCACATCGCCACTGGCCTCCATCAAGTTCATGACGGCGGACTCATACCTGTCAAACAAATGGCTGATCAGTTTGTCTTTGGCCGGGAAATGGTAATAAAGATTACCCGGGCTGATGTTCAGCTCAGAAGAGATCAGGGTGGTCGATACATTGGGTTCGCCAAACCGATTGAAAAGATCCAGCGACACCGTCGCGATACGCTCAGCGGTTCGGCGAGGGGCTTTTTTGACCATGCGGCGAGTCGTCTCAGAGGGTCTTCTTTACGGCGGGCCGTTTCACGGCCTGAGGTGGCGCTTTTGCCGTTTGTGCGAGTTGGGCTTCAAGATCGGCAACCCGTTGAGTCAAGGCCGCGACATCGGTCATTGAGGGGATGCCCAGGCGGGTCAATGCCCGCGCAACCCGGTCTTCAAACACATGCTCCAACCGGTCAACGCGTCCGCTGGCTGGATGGCCGAAATCGTTGGCCAAATGGCTCAGCTGTTGTGTCGCTGCGCTGATTTTTTCCTGCGCAGCCGCTTGGGTTTTGCGTTGAAAAGCCAGGCCATCGGCAATCAAGGCCTCAAAGGCCTTGGTGCCTTGTGATTGTGCTTTGGCCATCGCTCCCAATCCGGCCAGCCAAATGTGCTGCGAGGACTCTTCCGAAGGCTCAACAGGCTTGGCGGAGGCTCTTGGCCTGTCGGGGGGGCATGTTTTTTGGGGCATGGTGTGTTCCTTGCAGTGCGATTTCACACTTTAACCGCAGAGTTGACGCAAGGGAAAGCACAAGTGCTTCTAAAATCAAACTTACTTGTGCTTGAAAATGCTTGGACAGCCTGCAGTTCGCAAGGCGCCAAATCAACCTGTAGACCCTATGACTATTCTTGTGACCGGCGGTGCCGGCTTTATCGGTGCCAACTTTGTGCTGGACTGGCTTGCAGCGTCCTCAGAAACTGTTGTCAACCTGGACAAACTGACCTATGCCGGCAACCTGGAAACTCTGGGCAGTCTGCAAAAAAATGACAACCACGTGTTTGTGCAGGGGGATATAGGCGACCTTGCCTTGGTCGAAAGCCTGTTGCAAGCGCACCAGCCGCGTGCGGTGCTTAACTTCGCAGCCGAAAGCCATGTGGACCGCTCGATCCATGGACCAGGCGAGTTCATTGAAACCAACATCATGGGTACGTTTCGCTTGCTGGAGGCGGTCAGGGGGTATTGGGGAGCGTTGCATGACAGCCCCAAAGCTGCTTTCCGTTTTTTGCATGTCTCCACCGACGAGGTCTATGGCTCTTTGGCCCGGAACGATCCGGCCTTTACCGAAACCCATCGGTATGAGCCCAACAGCCCGTATTCGGCCAGCAAAGCCGCCTCCGACCACCTGGTGCGTGCCTGGCACCACACCTATGGCTTGCCAGTGCTGACCACCAACTGCAGCAACAACTACGGCCCCTGCCACTTCCCCGAAAAACTCATTCCCCTGATGATCGTCAATGCACTGGCGGGCAAACCCCTGCCGGTGTACGGCGACGGCATGCAGGTGCGCGACTGGCTGTACGTCAAAGACCATTGCAGCGCCATTCGCCGGGTACTCGAAGCGGGCCGTTTGGGCGAGACCTACAACGTGGGTGGATGGAACGAAAAACCCAACATCGAGATCGTGCAGACGGTCTGCCAGTTGCTTGACGCGCTGCGACCCAAGGCGGACGGCACGCACTACAGCAAGCAGATCACTTATGTGACCGACCGTCCGGGCCATGACAGGCGCTACGCCATTGATGCCCGCAAGCTCGAGAAAGAGCTGGGCTGGAAGCCGGCCGAAACCTTCGAGAGCGGCATCCGCAAAACGGTCGAATGGTATTTGGCCAATCCGCAATGGGTGAGTAATGTGCAAAGTGGCGCTTACCGCGATTGGGTGCAAAAGCAATACGCTGAGGCAGATCGTAAGCCATGAAAATTCTGTTGCTCGGCAAGAATGGCCAGGTGGGATGGGAGTTGCAGCGCAGCCTGGCGTCTTTGGGCGAGGTGCTGGCGCTGGACCGTCACAGCACACAGGCCTGTGGCGACTTGTCACGTCCTGAAGACCTGGTGCAAACTGTGCGCAATTACAAGCCTGATGTGATTGTCAATGCCGCAGCCCACACTGCGGTCGATAAAGCTGAGGGTGAGCCTGAAGTGGCCAGGTTGCTGAACGCTACGGCGCCTGCCGCTTTGGCCGATGCGGCGCAACTGTTGGGCGCATTGCTTGTGCATTACTCGACGGATTACGTCTTCAATGGTGAGGGCCAAGTACCTTGGCAAGAATCCGATACCACCGCGCCTTTGAATGTATACGGCCAAACCAAACGGGAAGGTGAGTTGGCGATTTTGAAAAGTGGATGCCAGCACTTGATTTTCCGCACCAGCTGGGTCTATGCGAGCAGGGGTGCTAACTTTGCCAAAACCATGCTGCGTCTGGCAGGCGAGCGCGAACGTCTGACAGTGATTGACGATCAATTTGGCGCCCCGACCGGTGCAGATTTGATTGCCGATGTGACGGCACAAACCTTACGGCAAGTGCATGCCTTGCCAGTAACAGAGCGAGCGCAGCATGCGGGCATCTTTCATTTGGTGGCAGCGGGTCAAACCAACTGGCATGGTTATGCCAGCCATGTGATCGAGATCGCCAAGCGCTTAAGGCCTGAGTCCGAATGGCGCGTGCAAGACATAGCGCCAGTACCCAGCAGTGCCTTTGTGACGGCAGCGCAAAGGCCACACAATTCTCGTCTGTCCACTGCTCGGCTCGAGGCGAGTTTCGGTTTGCGCCTGCCGCCTTGGCAAGATGGCGTTGAGCGGATGCTGGCTGAAATTTTGTCCCCTTCTTAAGGCTATTGAGACTTACTTCATCATGACCGATACCCCTCCTGCAATCATCAGTCCGAAAATCAAAGCCGAAATTTTGGCGCAAGCCTTGCCCTATATTCGAAAATTTCAGGGCAAAACACTGGTGATCAAATACGGCGGCAATGCCATGACCGAACCCGCCTTGCAGCAAGCCTTTGCCGAAGACGTGGTCCTGCTCAAACTGGTGGGCATGAACCCGGTGGTCGTGCACGGGGGCGGGCCGCAAATTGAAAGCGCGCTCCACCGTTTGGGAAAAAAAGGCGAGTTCATTCAAGGCATGCGTGTCACCGATGCCGAGACCATGGAAGTGGTGGAGTGGGTGCTGGGCGGTGAAGTGCAACAAGACATTGTCGGCATGATCAACCGCGCAGGCGGCAAAGCAGTAGGCTTGACGGGGCGCGATGGCGGCTTGATTCGCGCAAAAAAACTGCATTTGCACGACAAGCAAGACCCCAGCAAGGAGTATGACGTGGGCCAGGTCGGTGACATCGTGTCCATCGATCCCAGCGTGCTCAAAGCCTTGCAGGACGATGCCTTTATTCCCGTGGTCAGCCCCATTGGTTTTGGTGAAAATAACGAAAGTTACAACATCAATGCCGACGTGGTGGCGGCCAAACTGGCCACGGTGTTGCAAGCCGAAAAATTGTTGATGCTCACCAATATCACAGGTGTGTTGGACAAAGACGGGCAACTGCTCACCGAGTTGACGCCCAATCGGATTGACGAGTTGTGCGCCGATGGCACGATCAGCGGCGGCATGATACCCAAAATTGCCGGCGCACTGGACGCGGCCAAAAGCGGCGTCAATGCAGTGCACATCATTGATGGACGTGTGCCGCACGCCTTACTGCTTGAAATTTTGACTGAGCAAGCCTTTGGCACCATGATTCGCAGTCGTTAAAGACACTCGGCCATGTCTGACGTCGCCAACTTGCCTTTCGAGAATCCGAAAGAGCCGCTTGCGCGAAAGCGGCCACGTTCAGTAAAGCCCAAATGTTTGAAGGCTTGATTGACTTTATGGCGCACTCGCTGATGGCTCTGATCCGGCAAGTGCAAGAGCGAGAGCCTGCGGGCGCCACGCAAGCTGCGCGCATGGGTGACGATGGTGTTGCAATTTGCCGAAAAGAACCCTGGCATGACGCGTGTCATGACCGGTGATGCGCTGCTGCTCGAGAACGGTCGTTAGCAAGAACGCGTGAACTTGTTGTTTGACAAAGTTGAAGCGGTGTTGCGGCAAACCTTCAGGGAGGGCGCAGCCAAAACCAACACGAATGCAAAAACAAACACCCCCCAGCGAGGATGCCCAAATCAAAGCTTCACTGCTGATGGCCTTTACTTTGGGGCGGCTGCAGCAATTTGTTCGATCGGGTTTCAAGCGATCTGTGATGACGCCTCTGGATGCGTGCCTGGCCTTGCTGAGTTGAAATCACGGCGTTAAAGCGTTATCCCCAGTTTTCGGGCTGCGCCTTCGATTTCCTGCCAGGTGGCATCGTCGACCGTGATGCCGTTTTGCAAACGGTCCTTGCGGGCTGCGCGCTCAGGCTCGCCGGCCAACATCACACCGTCGCTGCCTGGGGCATCAGGGCTTTGACGCAGCCACTCGACAAACGCCAGTGATTCTTGTGCAAAACTCATTTGGCTGCCCAAACGTGCCGGGTCAATGACGATGGTCAACATGCTGTTGAGCACAGCACGGCGACCGTCTGGGTCTTTGTGCCAAGTGCCTCCGCCACTCAATGCCCCGCCCAGCAACTCGCAAGCCACAGCCAAGCCAAATCCTTTGTGTTCGCCAAACGGCATCAGTGCACCCATGCGCCCATTGCTTTGCGGTACCACCACCACACCGGGGTTGTTGGTGGGGTGGCCGTGCTCATCGATCAAGGTGCCCGGTTTCACTTGCCGTCCTTCGTTGTGCGCAACACGCATCTTGCCTTGGGCCACGCGGCTGGTGGCAAAGTCAAGCACAAAAGGCGCTTGTGCATTGGCGCCAAATCCCAATGGAATGCCAATGCAACAAGGATTGGTGCCAAAGCGGCCGTCTGCGCCGCCAAAAGGCGCAACCACAGGGCGCGAGAAAACACTCACAAAATGCAAGGACACCCAGCCCTTGGCCACAGCCATTTCAGCCAAATGACCAATCCGTCCTAAGTGGTGCGCGCTGGACAGGGACATGATGCAAGCGCCATGTTGTGCCACCCGCTCAAAAGCCATTTCCATGGCTTGCACACCCACCACCTGACCAAAGCCATGTTGACCGTCGAGCCCCAGCAACATGCCGGTGTCCACTTTGACTGCCACGCCGGTGTTGGGGGACAAATTGCCTTCCAGAATGGCATCCACATAGCGCGGCGCCATGCCCACGCCATGGGAGTCATGGCCGCTCAAGTTGGCCATCACCAGATTGGCCGCAACCTGCTGTGCCTCTGCAGGCGCACTGCCCGCTTTGATGAACAAAGCGGTGATTTTGTTTTCGAGTTCTTGCGAAGGGATAAGGTGGTTCATGGCGTTAATTTGAAAGAAGGGTTGGAGGGGACATACAGGGCGCAGGTGAATACCTCGTGGGCATTTACATCACCGCACCCACTTGCCAAGGGACGAACTCGTTTTGACCATAGCCATGAGATTCGCTCTTGCTGGGTTTGCCCGAGGCACAGTCCAGAATGTGTTGGAAGATTTTTTCACCCATGTCTTGGATCGATATCTTGCCATCCACGATGTCGCCGCAGTTGATGTCCATGTCATCTTCCTGCTTGGTCCACAGTGCTGTGTTGGTCGACAGTTTCAGCGAAGGCGAGGGCGCACACCCGTAGGCCGAGCCGCGCCCGGTGGTGAAGCAAATCAAGTTGGCCCCTCCTGCCACCTGGCCTGTGGCACTGACCGGGTCGTAGCCGGGGGTGTCCATGTAAACGAAGCCGTGGGCCTTGACCGGCTCGGCGTACTCGTAAACCGCCTCGAGGTTGGTCGTTCCGCCTTTGGCGACTGCGCCCAAGGACTTTTCAAGAATGGTGGTCAGACCACCGGCTTTGTTGCCGGGGGACGGGTTGTTGTTCATCTCGCCTTGGTTGATCTCGGTGTAATGCTCCCACCAGCGGATGCGCTCCACCAGTTTTTCGCCCACTTCACGGCGCACAGCGCGGCGAGTGAGCAAATGCTCGGCACCGTAAATTTCGGGGGTTTCACTCAAGATGGCCGTGCCGCCGTGAGCGACCAAAATATCGACCGCTGCGCCCAATGCAGGATTGGCGCTGATGCCTGAATAACCGTCCGATCCGCCGCATTGCAAGCCCACCACGATGTGCTCCACGCTGCAGGGCACACGTTGCACCGCATTCGCTTGGGGCAGCATCTGTTTGACGAACTCAATGCCCTTGAGTACCGTTTTGGTTGTGCCCCCGGTGTCTTGGATGTTGAAGGTGTGCAAGCTTGAGCCTTCTTGCAAGCCGCTGTGGGCCAGCCAGGTTTGGAGTTGGTTCGCCTCGCAACCCAGCCCCACTACGACGGCGCCTGCAAAATTCGCATGGGTGGCGTAGCCGGCCAGTGTGCGCTCCAGTATCTGCATGCCTGCACCCTCAGTGGCCATGCCGCATCCCGTGCCATGGGTCAATGCCACCACGCCATCGACGTTCGGAAAGTCGGCCAAGGCCGAGGGGTTTGTTAATTTTGAAAAATGGTCCGCTATGGCGCGCGCCGCGGTGGCCGAGCAGTTCACGCTCGACAAAATGCCAATGTAGTTGCGCGTGGCCACGCGGCCATCGGCGCGCACATAGCCCTGGAATGTGGCGTGGCGCCGGGCTGCCGGTGGTTTCAAGTCGGCGCAAAAGGCATAGTCTCTTGTGAAGTTGCCTTTCTCGGCGCCCATGTTCAGGTTGTGCACATGCACATGTTCCCCCGGCCCGATCGCCTGGCTTGCAAAGCCAATGATCTGGTTGTAGCGGCGCAACGCTTCGCCTGCTGCGATGGCGCGGGTGGCGATTTTGTGGCCAGGCGGGATCAATCCGCGCACGGCAATACCCTCAACTTGGCTGCCGCTCATCAATTGGCTGCGGGCGATGACCACGTCGTCAGCGGCGTGCAGGCGTATGTAGGTTTGCATGGGTTCTTTCAAAGTCAAACGCTGCGCCAATGGGCGTTGTAGCGTTTATGGGTTTGCTTCAGGTGATGCTTCATGGCCCGTTTGGCCGCGCTGGCATTGTGTTCGCACAAGGCCTGATAAATGGTTTCATGCTCGGCAATGGCCGCTTGCCAAGAGTCCGGGCTTTCAAAATAATCACTCAATCGTTCAAAAATCACACCATTGCGCGACTGCCAGTAGCCTTGCAAAGTGTCCACCAAAACGCTGTTGCCACACGCCTTGGCGATAGCCATGTGAAAGGCCTCATCACCCTGCTTTGGCACTTCATTCCGGCCAGCATTTTTTTTCATTTGCATCAGGGCTTTGGCCATGGCTTGCAAATCGCTGCGTTTGGCATGCGCCGCTGCCAAGGCGGCCATTTCGCACTCGATCAATTCTCTGGCTTGCATCACCTCCAAGGGTCCCCAGTCACGGGCATCTTGGGGGTCAGGGTTGAGGGGCGCAGTCAGCGCTGTTTCGGTCACATAGATACCCGAGCCCGGGCGAACTTCGATGGCGCCTTCAACCTCCAGCGCAATCACGGCTTCACGCAAAGAAGAGCGGCTTACGCCCCATTGCGAAGCCAGCTCACGTTCTGCGGGCAAACGGGTTCCCACTTTGAAGCCGTTCGAACGCACCCACTCGCGCAATTGCTCAGCGATTTGGCGGTAGAGGCGCGGCGGTTCTTGAACAGGCAGTTTCATGCAAAGATCAGGGAATACACGTATGGGTAAATTGGTCCGACCAATTGCACAATGGTTGCACGCTTAAGGTGGCGGCGTCAAGGCTCGCAGGATTGGGATAAACCCCATCCGCGAAGGCTCGACGCCATCGGTCTAATTTCAGGAGAACCCATGAGACTGCAAGGAAAAATCGCACTGGTGACAGCGGCTGGTCAAGGTATTGGCAAAGCGGCCGTGCTGGGCATGGCGGCTGAAGGTGCCACGGTGTATGCGACCGATCTGAATGCACAACTGCTGAAAGACTATGCAGGCGTCGCGAATGTCCACACCGCCGTACTCGATGTCATGAACAAGGGTGCAATCCAGGCGCAGGTGGCGGCATTGCCCCACATTGATATTGTGTTCAATTGTGCAGGCTATGTGCATAACGGCCCGATTCTGGCTGCCACCGACGCCGATTGGGACTTTGCTTTCAACTTGAATGTGCGCTCACAATTTTGGATGATTCAATCGGTGCTGCCCAAAATGTTGGCGCAATTCCAGGCTACGGGGCAAAGCAGCAGCATCATCAACATGGCCAGTGTCTGCTCCAGTGTCCGCGGCTTGCCCAATCGATTTGCGTATGGCGCAAGCAAAGCGGCCGTGATCGGCCTGACCAAAAGCGTGGCGGCCGATTACGTCAAACAAGGCATTCGTTGCAATTGCATTTGCCCCGGTACCGTTGACACCCCTTCGCTGCAAGACCGGATCAACAGTTACGACGATCCGGTGCAGGCCCGCAAGGACTTCATCAACCGCCAGCCCATGGGTCGTTTGGCGCAAGCCCATGAGATCTCGCCCATCATCACCTTCTTGGCGTCTGACGAATCTATTTTCGCAACCGGCAACGCCTATATGGTTGATGGCGGCATGACCATTTAACGAAAGCACTGCTATGAACCAACTCGACATGAAGGGCCGTCACGGCGTGATCACGGGCGGCGCCACCGGCCTGGGCTTTGCCATTGCCCAGCGCATGCTGGCTTCAGGTGCGCAGGTCACGCTGTGGGACCGCGATGCCCAAGGCATGCAAGCCGCTTCCGCGCAGTTGCAGACTGAGCATCCCGGTGCGGTGGTGCACTGCGTAATTGTGGATGTGGCCGATCACGCCTCGGTGGTGCATGCCACCCAAACCACGGTGGCGCTGGCCCCAGTAGACGCCTTGGTCAATTGCGCAGGCATTACCGGCCCCAACGTCAAAGTGTGGGACTACCCGGTGGACGCCTGGCGTCAGGTGATGGACGTTAATTTGAACGGATTGTTTTACTGCTGCCGAGAATTGTCCGCCCATATGCGGGGCCGGGAGTTCGGTCGCATTGTGAACATCGCCTCGGTCGCCGGCAAAGATGGCAACCCGAATGCCAGCGCCTACAGTGCCAGCAAAGCAGCGGTGATTGCACTGACCAAGTCGCTGGGTAAAGAGTTGGCTGACACCGGCGTGCGCGTGAATTGCGTCACGCCAGCAGCAGTGAAAACGGCCATCTTCGATCAGATGTCTCCCGAGCACATTCAGTTCATGCTGTCCAAAATTCCCATGGGACGTTTTGGGCAACCCGAAGAAATTGCGGCCATGGTCACCTGGTTATGCACAGCAGATTGTTCCTTCTCCACCGGTGCGGTGTTTGATTTGTCGGGTGGTCGATCTACCTACTGATGTTGCCAACGCGTTAAGATCCATTTTTCACTTGAAAGGCTCACTGCATGAAACTCGTTCGATATGGCCAAGTTGGCAAAGAAAAACCAGGACTGATCGACGCGGAAGGCAAATTGCGCGATCTGAGCAGCGTGATCAAAGACGTGACACCCGACCAGTTGTCAGACAAAGCGCTGGCCAAGCTGGCCAAAGTCAAAATCGACAATCTGCCCTTGGTTCGCGGCAAACCCCGCATGGGCTGTCCTGTGGCGCAAACCGGTAAGTTCATTGCCATCGGTCTGAACTACGCCGACCACGCTGCGGAGTCCAACATGCCGATCCCGAAAGAGCCGATCGTCTTTACGAAGGCCATCAGCTGCATTCAAGGTCCTGACGATGATGTCATGCTTCCTAAGGGCTCCAAGAAAACCGATTGGGAGGTCGAACTCGGTGTGGTGATTGGCACCCGTGCCCGCTACGTGTCGCAAAAAGACGCCTTCGGTTATGTGGCCGGTTATTGCACCATCAACGATGTGAGCGAGCGTGAATACCAACTCGAACGCGGCGGCACTTGGGACAAGGGAAAGGGTTGCGACACCTTCGGCCCCATCGGCCCTTGGCTGGTGACGCGCGACGAAGTGCCTAACCCGCAAGCCCTGTCCATGTGGCTCGACTTGAATGGCGAGCGCATGCAGACGGGCAGCACCAAGACCATGATTTTTGGCGTGGCCAAATTGGTCAGCTATGTGAGCCAGTTCATGACGCTCGAGCCCGGTGACATCATCACCACGGGCACGCCACCCGGCGTGGGCAGTGGCATCAAGAAAGACGGCCTGCCGGCACCCGTTTTCCTGAAAAAAGGCGATGTAATGACGCTGGGCATCGAAGGGCTGGGCGAACAAACCCAAAAGGTGATTCCCTTCAAACTGCTGCCTTGAACTTGTTGCCAGTGTGTGCTGCATGTGCATACTGGCGATTTGGGGTTTGCCTCATGGCAAATCCTTTTTTTTTGAGATTCCAAGGCTTTGCATTTGGTGCAAAATCGAACGCTCGTTCTTTTTGAATTCATGGCCACATCTCCGACCCCCATTTCAATCGCACGTCCTCGTGAAGAAGGCGCTAGCCGTGTGCTGCACAAAGGTCGTCAAACCAAAGCGGCCATCGTCGAGGCTGCTTTGGGACTTGCATCGCAAATCGGTTTGGAAGGTTTGTCGATAGGGGCCTTGGCTGAGGTGACCGGGATGAGCAAGTCGGGTGTGTTTGCCCACTTCGGCTCTCGCGAGGAGTTGCAAATCTCGGTCATTCGTGAATACCATGACCGGTTTGAGAACGAGGTGTTTTATCCTGCATTGGCCTTGGACCGAGGCTTACCCCGCTTGAAGGCCTTGTTCGACAACTGGATGCTGCGAACCTCAACCGAAATCGACTCGGGCTGCATTTACATCAGCGGTGCGGTGGAGTTTGATGACCGGCCTGGCCCGGTGCGTGATGCCCTGGCCAGCACGGTCACTACGTGGCAAACGGCCTTACGGCGTGCGGTAGAAATTGCACAAAGCCTGGGGCAACTCGATGCCAAAGCCGATCCTCAACAAATTGCTTTTGAAATTCACGGTTTGATTTTGGCCTTGCATTACGAAGCGCGTTTTTTGCGCAACCCCGGGGCTGCTGATCGGGCACGTCGCGGATTTATCCACATTTGCGAGCGCTACACACCAGCCGCTTCGCTTTGACTGAAAGGTGATACAGTTGAGACCTTATTCAATGGCATTGGGCGCAGCCCTGTTCAGCCTGAATGCGCTGGCACAAATGACCCCCTTGGGCACTTGGCACACGATCGATGACGAGACCAAAAAGCCCAAAGGCGAAGTGCGCATTACTTTGAATCCATCGGGCGGTTTGTCGGGGGTGGTAGAAAAATCATTGATGCCCATGCCCGATGCCGATCCTCTTTGCAATCTGTGCACTGATGACCGCAAAGGCAAACCCAAAATCGGCATGGAGATTATCCGTGGCGGCCAAAAAGTGGATGGCAAAGATGTGTGGGATGGCGGCAAAATCCTCGATCCTGAAAACGGCAAGAACTACAGTGCCCGTTTGACCCCGATTGAAGGTGGCAAGAAGATGGAAATGCGGGGTTACATGGGCACACCGCTCATTGGACGAAGCCAAATTTGGATCCGCGTCAACTGAATGCATGCAAGTCTGGCTCACAATCACCGACAAACTGAAGCACATCGGTGCGGGGGTGATGACCCTGACATTCAATCGGTTGGATAAAAAGAACGCCATCACTTCGGCCATGTATGGCGAAATGGCCGATGCCATTGCACGTTGCCACCTACCGAGGTGAACGCTTACGTACAGACCCAGGCACGCAAGTTGGCGGGCACGCCTCTGTCTTCAGTGATCGAAGCCAAGCGACTCATGAAAGGCGTGCAATCCAAGATGGTGTTGGACCGTATGGATGAGGAAATTGCCAGTTGTCGACGCCCGCTTCAGGCTCCCGCTGCCCAAAAAGCATTGGGTGCCTTCATGGCCAAGGGCAAATCTGATTTTTTGAAAATTTGAGAGAACCACTGCATGCCCCAACACACTGCTACTCCGGTCATTTTGGAGCCCGAGTACCTCGAAGAATTTCGCCAAATTTACGAAGTGAAAATGGTCTTTAACCAAATGCTGGGTTTGAAACTCACCAGCGTGACGCCTGAAGGCGTCACTGCCCGAATCACCATGAAGCCGGAGCTGGTGGGGCACTTTGCCTACCACCGCATTCATGGCGGCGTCATCAGCGCGGTGCTCGATACCATTGGCAGTGCGGCCGTGCTGGCGGCTTTGGCGGCCAAGCACATGGACGAGACACCGTCCAAACGCTTGGAGCGCTTCGCCAAAATGGGCACGATTGATTTGCGCATTGACTACTTGCGCCCCGGCATCGGTGCCTATTTTGACATCCACGCCCAGTGCCTGCGCGTGGGCTCGCGTGTTGGACAGGCCCGCATGGAGTTCATGGGGCCGGAGGGCAGCTTGATGTCGACGGGGGCTGCGGCTTACATCGTGTCCTAGGTTGCGTTGTCTGTGCCTTCTTTAAAACTGGCTTGACGCTATCAGAACGATTTCACACAGCCCCGGCCTGATTCGGACATTGCAAAAACTGCAGCCTTCAGTGGCGTTCTTCAATTGGCGTCGGCTTGCCCTTATCGTCAATCGCCACATAGGTCAGGCTCGCCTGTGTTACTTTGAAGTACTCGCCCTGCGAGCGAAAGCGCTCGGCAAACACTTCGACCTTGACCGTGATGGAGGTGCGGCCGATGCGCTCCACTTTGGAGAAGAACGACAAGATATCGCCGACTCTCACGGGTTGCTTGAAGATGAACTGGTTTACCGCCACAGTGGCCATTCGCCCGCGCACATAGCGCGCCGGCAAGACCGAGCCAGCCAAGTCCACTTGAGCCATGACCCAGCCGCCAAAAATATCGCCGTTGGCGTTGCAGTCGCCGGGCATGGGAATGACCTTGAGCACCAGTTCCTGGTCGGTGGGCAAAGGCACGGGGTTAATGCGGTCGTGTTTGCGGTCGTGTTCGGACATAGGGGTTCACTTTTCTAAATCAGGCCACAATCAGGGCTTAATGAATATCGATTGTCAACCATGCGCCAACACGGCCATTCCGCTCCTTCTACACCTTTTGAAAAAGCTTCTCCAACGGCTGAAACTGAGCGCTCAGACAGCAGCACCCTGCAACGCTTGCTGCCGTATTTGTGGGCCTACAAATGGCGTGTGGTGTTCGCTTTAGGTTTCATGGTGGGGGCCAAGTTGGCCAATGTCAGTGTGCCGCTGTTGTTGAAAGATCTGATCGACAGCATGACCTTAAAGCCGGGCGATCCGGTGGCGGTGTTGGTGGTGCCCGCGGCTTTGCTCTTGGCCTATGGGGCTTTGCGCTTGACCACCTCGGCCTTCACCGAATTGCGTGAACTGGTGTTTGCCAAAGCCACGCAAGGCGCAGCGCGCAGCATTGCCTTGCAAACCTTTGAGCATTTGCATGCGCTGAGCCTGCGTTTTCATTTGGCCCGCCAGACCGGCGGCATGACGCGCGACATTGAGCGCGGTGTGCGCGGCATCGAGTCGCTGATTTCGTATTCCCTCTACAGCATCGTGCCCACCTTGATCGAGGTGGCGCTGGTGCTGACCATCCTGGCTGTGCGCTTTGACGCTTGGTACGCCTGGATCACCTTGTCAGCCTTGACACTGTATATCCTTTTTACCGTGCGGGTGACCGAGTGGCGCACCCAATACCGCCGGCAAGCCAACGAATTCGACTCGGCGGCGCACACCAAGGCGATTGACTCTTTGCTCAATTATGAGACGGTCAAGTATTTTGGCAACGAGGCTTTTGAGGCCAGCCGATATGACGAAAGCCTGGAGCGCTTACGCCGCGCGCGCCTGAAAGCGCAAACCTCGCTGTCACTGCTCAATACAGGCCAGCAACTGATCATTGCCATCGCGCTGGTAGCCATGCTGTGGCGCGCCACCCAAGGCGTGGTGGAAGGGCGCATGACCCTGGGCGACTTGGTGATGATCAACGCCTTCATGATCCAGTTGTACATTCCGCTGAACTTTTTGGGCGTGCTGTACCGCGAGATCAAGCAAAGCCTGACCGACTTGAACAAGATGTTTGTCTTGATGGACCGCGAGCGCGAAGTGGCCGATGTGCCCGGCGCGCCGGCCTTGGTGCTCAACGACGCACCGGCTTTGCGTTTTGAGTCGGTTTCCTTCGCCTACGAGCCGGACCGGCCGATTTTGCGCAACATCAGCTTTGAAATTCCGGCGGGTAAAACCGTGGCAGTGGTCGGCCCCTCGGGTTCAGGCAAGTCCACCTTGGCGCGTTTGATGTTCCGTTTTTACGATGTGCAGCAAGGCCGCATCACTCTGGCCGGGCAAGACATTCGGCAAGTCACCCAGGCCAGCGTGCGTCAGGCGATGGGCATCGTGCCGCAAGACACGGTGTTGTTCAACGACACGGTGGCCTACAACATTGGCTATGGCCGCACCGGTTCCACCCAGGCCGAGATCGAGGCGGCCGCTCAGGCGGCGCGCATTCACGACTTCATCGCTTCTACGCCGCAAGGCTATGCCACCTCGGTGGGTGAGCGCGGGCTCAAACTCTCGGGGGGTGAAAAGCAGCGCGTGGCGATTGCCCGCACCTTGCTGAAGAACCCTCCGGTGCTGGTGTTTGACGAAGCCACCTCGGCATTGGACTCGGCCAACGAGCGGGCGATCCAAGCCGAGCTGGCCAGCGCTGCGCAAAACAAAACCACCTTGGTGATCGCGCACCGCCTGTCCACCGTGGTCGATGCGCATGAGATTTTGGTGATGGACGCTGGCCAGATTGTGGAGCGCGGTACCCACGCCCAATTGCTCGCCGCGCAAGGCCGTTATGCGCAGATGTGGGCTTTGCAGCAAAACGCTGAGCCCGCTGCGGATATGAACGAAGCGGCTGTCGAAGCCATCGCCAAGGCCGTCGTCGCATAATTGCGCATGGAAACCAAATGGCTCGAAGACTTTGTGAGCTTGGCTGAGACCCGCAGTTTCAGCCGCTCAGCCTTGCTGCGGCATGTCACGCAACCGGCGTTCTCGCGGCGCATTCAATCACTGGAAGCCTGGGCGGGCGCGGACCTGGTGGACCGCAGTTCTTACCCGACTTCGCTCACTCCCGCGGGTGAAACGCTGTATGGCCAAGCGCTGGAAATCCTGCAGTCCTTGCAAAGCACGCGTGCCATGTTGCGCGGCCATGCTTCGGCCGGGCAAGACGTGATCGAGTTCGCCGTGCCGCATACCCTGGCCTTCACGTTCTTCCCAGCCTGGGTGAGTGGTTTGCGCGACGCCTTTGGGCCGATCAAAAGCCGACTGATTGCGCTGAACGTGCACGACGCCGCCATGCGCTTGGTCGAAGGCGGCTGCGATGTGCTGATTTCTTACCACCATGCGTCTGAGCCCTTGCAACTGGACGCGGACCATTACGACATGGTCACCCTGGGGCAAGAGGTGTTGGCCCCGTATGTCAAAGTGGGCGAGGACGGTCAAGCCCTGTGGAACTTGCCGGGCTCGGCGCAAAAGCCCTTGCCTTATTTGGGCTACGCGCCTGGTGCGTATTTGGGCCGGGTGACCGATTTGATTTTGAAGCAAGCAGGTACCGCCATTCACCTGGACCGGGTCTACGAAACCGACATGGCCGAGGGCCTGAAGGTGATGGCACTGGAAGGGCATGGCATTGCCTTTTTGCCTTACAGCGCGGTGCACAAAGAGCTGGCGACGCACAAGCTCGCGCCCATTGACTGGCCAGACGCGGCATCTTTGCAGATCACCATGGAAGTGCGTGCTTACCGCGGCAAGCCCAGTGCCAAACAGCTACCCAAAAAAAGCGCCAAGGATTTATGGAACTTTTTGACTCGGCCGACAGGGATTGATTTGGCGTCATGAAATACCCAGAAAAGAGCATGTCTATGAATAACTTGCATAATCTTTGCTGCGTTTGGCATAAGAAAACGGGTTAACCCGTACCATTTGAGTCGCATGGCTTGGTTCTAATCCATGGTCGGCTCACGCTGTCTTTTCAATCATGTCGCCTTTGCGCGATTTAAGGAGTTTGTTATGAAGAAAATTGCTTTGGCTCTGGCCATTTCATTGTCAGGTGGTTTGTCAGCTCAGGCGGATACCTTGGAAAAGGTCAAGTCCTCCGGGGCCCTCACAATGGGTGTGCGCGATTCATCAGGTGCTTTGTCTTACACATTGGGTGAAGGCAAGTACGCCGGTTTCCACATCGAAATTTGCCAGCGCATTGTGGCCAACCTCGAAAAAGCAGTGGGTAAAAAACTGGAAGTCAAGAACCTCGCCGTGACTTCACAGAACCGCATTCCCTTGGTGCAAAACGGCACTGTGGACATTGAGTGCGGCTCCACGACCAACAATGCCACACGTCAAAAAGATGTGTCTTTTGTGTTGACCACTTACGTTGAAGAAGTGCGCATTGCAGTCAAGGCCAACTCAGGGATCACATCGATTGCCCAATTGAACGGCCGCAACGTGGCAACCACCACCGGAACAACCTCGGTGCAATTGTTGCGCAAGCATGAGCGTGCCAATGGCGTGGACTTCAAAGAAGTGTTTGGCAAAGACCATGCAGACAGCTTCTTGCTGCTCGAGTCGGGCCGTGCGGATGCGTTCGTGATGGACGGTCAAATTTTGGCGGGCAACATTGCCATCTCCAAAGCCCCTGCTGATTACAGAATTGTGGGTGAAGTTTTGAGTGTGGAACCCATCGCCATCATGCTGCGCAAGGATGATGTGGCTTTTAAAAAGCTGGCAGACGATACCGTGCGTGACTTGGTGAAGTCTGGCGATATGGCCAAGATTTACGACAAGTGGTTCGTGCAACCCATTCCACCCAAGAATACCCGTGTCGGTCTGACTGCCAGCGATGCCACCAAGACTGCCTGGGCCAATCTGAACGACAAACCGGCCGAAGATTACGCCAAGAAGTAATCAGTCGGGTGTTTGGAATCAACCCCGCCTGGCATGACTGAGGCGGGGTTTTTCTTTGGGCGAATCATTTTGCTCACAGGGGGTCTAAGAGAATGAATCTGGATTGGCAAATTTTTTTAGCAGATGACGGTGGCGGTCGCACGTACCTGGAATGGATGCTTGAAGCCTGGCGCTGGACACTGGCGGTAGCGGGCACATCCTGGGTGGTGGCCGTCAGCATTGGCGCCTTGATGGGCACCCTGCGCACCTTGCAGAGCAGCCCCTGGCTGGTGCGCTTGGCGACTGTGTGGGTGGAGTTGTTTCGCAACATTCCACTGCTGGTGCAAATTTTCTTGTGGTACTTTGTGGTTCCCAAAATATTTCCGGCTTTCCAACAAGTCCCGGGCTTTGTGCTGGTGGTCTTTGCCTTGGGCTTTTTCACTTCAGCGCGGATTGCCGAACAGTTTCGTGCGGGCATTCAAGCCTTGCCCCAAGGGCAGCGCTATGCGGCCATGGCCATGGGTTTCACCACGGCGCAATCGTACCGCTATGTGATCTTGCCCATGGCGTTTCGCATCATCTTGCCGCCACTGACCAGCGAGTCGATGAACCTGCTTAAAAACTCATCGGTCGCGTTTGCGGTGTCGATTGCCGAGTTGACCATGTTCGCCATGCAGGCCCAAGAAGAAACCTCTCGTGGCATCGAAATCTACATCGCCGTCACAGCCTTGTACGCCTTGTCGGCCTTTGCCGTGAACCGTGTGTTTGCCTTGATCGAAAAGAAAGTGCAAATTCCAGGCTTCATCGCCGCTGGCGCAACCGGCGGGGGGCACTGAGATGTTGGGACTCGACCTTTCCTTTTTTGATCTGGAGATGCTGCGCAAGTTCGTCTTGCAAGGGTTCATCTTCAGCGTGCAACTCACCGTGGTGGCGACCTTGGGCGGTATTGTGTTTGGCACCCTGCTGGCGTTGATGCGTCTGTCTGGGCAAAAAATATTGATGTGGCCTGCCATGGTGTATGTCAACGGCATGCGCTCTATTCCGTTGGTCATGGTGATCCTGTGGTTTTACTTGCTGATTCCGTTTTTGATTGGCAAACCCATAGGCGCTGAAATTTCTGCAGTGATCACCTTCATTGTTTTTGAGGCCGCTTATTTCAGCGAAATCATGCGCGCCGGTATTCAGTCCATTCCGCGTGGCCAGGTGTTTGCCGGGCAGGCCCTGGGCATGACGTATGGCCAGAACATGAGGCTGGTGGTGTTGCCGCAAGCCTTTCGCAACATGCTGCCGGTGCTGCTCACGCAGACCATCATCTTGTTCCAGGACACATCGCTGGTCTACGCCATTGGCGCCTACGACATGCTCAAGGGCTTTACCAATGCGGGCAAAATTTATGGACGCCCCGAAGAGGCGTATTTGTTGGCCGCAGTGGTGTACTTTGTCATTTGCTTTGGCTTGTCGTGGCTGGTCAAGCGATTGCAAGCCAAGATCGCGATCGTGCGTTGAAGACGCAGGTCGACTCACATTCGGAGAAAAAAATGATTGAAATCAAAAATATATCTAAGTGGTACGGCCCTGTGCAAGTGCTCAACGACTGTTCGGTGAACATCAAAAAAGGCGATGTGGTCGTGGTGTGCGGACCTTCGGGTTCAGGCAAATCCACCTTGATCAAAACCGTCAATGCCCTGGAGCCTGTACAGCAAGGCAGCATCCATGTTGACGGCGTCTCCATCACCGATGCGCAAACCGATTTGCCCAAGCTGCGAGCCCGTGTGGGCATGGTGTTTCAGAGCTTTGAGTTGTTCCCGCATCTGTCCGTCACAGAAAATTTGACCATTGCGCAGATCAAAGTGTTGGGGCGCAGTGAAGCCGAGGCCCAAGAACGCGGCCTGAAAATGCTGGACCGTGTCGGTCTGCTGGCGCACAAAGACAAATTTCCGGGCCAACTGTCGGGCGGTCAGCAGCAACGCGTGGCTATTGCCCGGGCTTTGTCAATGGACCCGATCGTCATGCTGTTCGACGAGCCTACCTCGGCGCTCGACCCCGAGATGGTCGGCGAGGTGCTGGACGTGATGGTGCAATTGGCCCATGAGGGCATGACGATGATGGTGGTCACGCACGAGATGGGCTTTGCCCGCAAAGTGGCCAATCGCGTGATTTTCATCGACGTGGGTGGCCGCATCTTAGAAGACTGCTCCAAAGACGAGTTCTTCAATCATCCCGAAAACCGCCAGCCCCGCACCAAAGATTTTCTGAACAAAATTTTGCAGCACTGATCAGGCCCTTGCTGCATGTGTCTTCGCAGGTCGGTACCTTCAGGTCCGACGTTGCGTTTTCAATGCGCCAGGATCTTTGACAAAAAGTCTTGCGTGCGTTCGTTTTGCGGATGGTCAAAGAAGGCCGCCGCCGTGTTTTGCTCGACGATCTGGCCTTCGTCCATGAAGATCACACGGTCAGCCACTTGCCGGGCAAAGCCCATTTCGTGGGTCACACACACCATGGTGATGCCTTGGTTAGCCAGCTCGACCATCACGTCGAGCACTTCGTTGATCATTTCGGGGTCGAGTGCCGAGGTGGGCTCGTCGAACAGCATGATCTTGGGCGTCAGGCACAGCGCGCGGGCAATCGCCACGCGTTGCTGTTGACCGCCCGACAGCTGCAGCGGGTACTTGTGCGCTTGCTCGGCAATGCGCACGCGCTGCAGTTGCTGCATGGCCCGCTCTTCGGCTTGGGCCTTGGGCACCTTGCCCACCCACATGGGGGCCAAGGTCAGGTTGTCCAGTACCGTCAGATGCGGGAACAGGTTGAATTGCTGGAATACCATGCCTACTTGACGGCGCACAGATTCGATGGCTTGCACGTCGTCGCTCAGCTCAACGCCTTCCACCGTCAGACGCCCTGTCTGGTGTTCTTCAAGGCGGTTGATGCAGCGGATCAAGGTGGACTTGCCAGAGCCGGAGGGTCCGCAGACCACGATGCGCTCCCCACGGGCTACTGATAAATCGATATCGCGCAGCACATGGAAGTTGCCAAACCATTTGTTGACTTTGGAAAATTCGATGATGGGCGTGTGGGTGATCGTGGCCATCTTACTGTCTCCGGGTTCCGGTATTCAGGTGGCCTTCAAGCCACTGGCTGTAGCGCGACATGGCAAAACAGGCGATGAAATAAATGGCTGCAACAAAGAGTTGGCCTTCTATGAAAAACTTGCGCCAGTCGGCGTCACCCAGTGCCAGTTGAACCGCGCCCGTCAGGTCGTACAAACTCACGATGGTCACCAGCGACGTGTCCTTGAAGGCACCAATGAAGGTGTTGACGATGGCCGGTACCACCAGGCGCAGCGCTTGGGGTAAAACGATTTTGCGTTGAATTTGCCAGTAACCCAGTCCCAGTGAATGTGCCGCTTCAATCTGACCTTTGGGCAGGGCTTGCAAGCCACCCCGAATGACCTCGGCCAGGTACGCCGCGGTGAACAGGGTCATGCCTATCAGCACCCGCACCAACACGTCGATCTTGGCGCCTTGTGGCATCAGCAGCGGCAGGATGAAAGAGGCCATGAAGAGTACCGATATGAGCGGCACGCCCCGAACGAACTCAATGAAAATCACGCACAGCGTGCGGATGGCCGGCAGTTGCGACTGACGTCCCAGCGCCAGCAAAATCGCCAGCGGAAACGCCACCACCAGACTCACGCTAGACAGCAGCAGCGTCAAGGGCAGGCCGCCCCAGCGATCGGTGTCAACCGGGGTCAGCTCCGCCACACCGCCCTTCATGAGCCCATAAAAAACCGAGAAGACCACAAGCCAGGCCAACACCAAGGCCGGGCGCCAAAAAAAACGAAGGCAACTCATCACCAGCAGCAGCACCAGCAGAGCCGATGCGATCAAGGGTCGCCATTGCGCGTCATAAGGGTAGCGGCCAAACAGGATGAGGCGCCCTTTTTCGGCCACCACACCCCAACAGGCACCCACACCCGATGCGGCGCGGCAAGCCGCGTTGTCGGCTGGCATCACCGCGTGCAAAACCGCCCAGTTGAACAGCGGGGGCAGGGCCACCACCAACAAGGCCAACACCAAGAGGGTCAAGAAGCTGTTGGCAGCGCTGCCAAAAAAATGCCTGCTTAACCAGGGCCAAACCCCGATCGCATCGGGGGGCGGCTCTCGCGCAGCGAGCGGGGTAAAGACAGCGGGATTCATCAACGGTCCTGAATGCGCACGCGGCGGTTGTACAGGTTCATGGCGGCTGAGGTCAGCAAACTGAGTGTCAAGTAGCACAGCATCAGGACCGCAATGCATTCGATGGCGCGGCCAGTTTGGTTCAGTGCTGTGGAGCCAATGGAAACCAGATCGGGGTAGCCCACGGCGACAGCAAGCGAAGAATTTTTGATCAGATTCAGGTGCTGGCTGGTCAGGGGCGGAATGATTACCCGCAGCGCCTGTGGCAATTGCACCAGCCGCAACTCGGCCGAACGCGACAGGCCCAGCGCCACCGCGGCTTCGTGCTGGCCATAGGCCACCGATTGGATGCCTGAGCGCACGACCTCGGCAATGTAACCCGAGGTGTAGATCGACAAACCGATCAGCAAAGTCAAATACTCGGGGGTGACGGCGCCTCCACCGACCACATTGATTTCGGTGACTTCGGGGATGCTGAGCTCGCCAGGCGCACCACCCGCCAACCAGCCCAAGGCCGTGAGCGCCAGCCACATCGCCACCCCTGTCAGATGGGTGCGTGCAGGACGGAATTGCCCCGTGGCTTCAAATTGGTGGACCGCCCTGCGGACCCAAGCCCGCCAGGCCAACACACCGGCCAGCAGACCGACCACGGTGCCCCAATGCCCAGCAGACCACTCGGGCAGCGGGTATTGCAAACCGTTTTTGCTGAAGAACACATGGGCCATGGGCCGGAGTGGTTCCTCGATCGAAGGCAGTAATTCGGTCATGGCGAAATACCACATGAACAACTGCAACAGCAAGGGAATGTTGCGTGTCACTTCAACGTGAACCGCGCACAGTCCGCGCACCAGCAGGTTGTTGGACAGCCGGCCAATGCCGATCAACGTGCCCAGCACCGTGGCCAAGACAATGCCGATCAGCGCCACGCGCAAGGTGTTGGACAAACCCACCAGGTAAGCCACCCAGTAGCCTTGTGCCGAGTCAAACTCGAACAGGCTTTCGCCAATGGCAAAGCCTGCCGGTTGCAAAAAGAAATCGAAACCACTTTGAATCCCGCGCGTGCGCATGTTTGCAAACGTGTTGGACATCAGGTAAGTGATGGCCAACACCAGCAACACCAGCGTCAGGATCTGGTAGATGAGCCCCCGAAACGCCTGGCTTCGCCAGGACCAGGCGCGAGAGCGGGAAGGTGGGGGCGGTCCGGGCGGGATCACCTGTTAACGCACGGGCGGCGCATACATCAAGCCGCCCTTGTTCCACTGGTTGTTCAGACCGCGTGGCAACTTGAGGGTGGACTTGGGGCCAACATTGCGTTCGAACATTTCGCCATAGTTGCCGACAGCTTTGATGGCGCGGTAGGCCCATTCTTTGTCCAGGCCGAGTAACTTGCCCGTATCTTCCGAGGCGCCCAGAATGCGCAGCACCACCGGATCGGTGCTGTTCTTCATTTGGTCTACGTTGGCTTGTGTGATGCCGTATTCTTCGGCTTCAATCAAGGCGAAAACAACCCATTTCACAATCGCAAAAAACTCGTCGTCGCCACGGCGAACGCTGGGGCCCAGCGGTTCTTTAGAGATCAGGTCGGGCAAGATGACGTGGTCATCCGGGTTGCCTGCTTCCTTGTTGCGCACCGAGGCCAGCCCCGAAGCGTCGGTGGTGTAAGCCTGGCAACGACCGGAAAAGTAGGCTTTGTTGGTCGCTTCCAGCGTGTCAAACACCACGGGTTTGATGTTCAGCTTGTTCATTTTGGAAAAGTCGTTTAAGTTCTTTTCGGTGGTGGTGCCCGATTGCACGCAGACCGTGGCGCCTTTGAGACTCTTGGCACTGGTGATCTTGGACTTTTTAGTGACCATGAAGCCTTGGCCGTCATAGTAAGTGGTGCCCGTAAAGTGCAGACCCAGTGAGGCATCGCGGTTCAAGGTCCAAGTGGTGTTGCGTGAGAGGATGTCAATCTCGCCGGCCTGCAAGACAGCAAAACGTTGGGAAGCATTCAGCGGGGTCCATTTGACCTTGGTGGCGTCATTCAAAAGCGTGGCGGCCACCGCTTTGCACACATCCACGTCAAGGCCCGACCAATTGCCTTGGCTGTCAGCCGCAGAAAAACCAGGCAAACTGGTGTTCACTCCGCAGTTCAAGGTGCCTCGCGTTTTGATGGTGTCGATGGTTTTGCCGGCCATGGCGGGCAGAGACAAGGTGGTCATGGCGGCCAACAGAGAGGCCGCAAGCCAAGGTCGTTGAATCAGAGAGTGAACAGTTTTCATGGTGTGCTCTTGAAAAAAAAGTTCATTTTGCATGAAAAACAGGGTTCATTTCAACGGGTTAGCCCCCGGTTGTTAACTTCGCCGCCAAAGCAGTCGCCCGATTTGGGACAATACAGCCATGAACACCGACATCACCTTCACCCGCCCAGACGATTGGCATCTGCACGTGCGCGACGGCGACGCCCTGGCGGCCGTCGTACCGCACACGGCCGCCCAGTTTGGCCGCGCCATCATCATGCCCAACCTGAAGCCACCGATCACCACCGCTGGGCAGGCCTTGGCTTATGCCGAGCGGATTCGCCAAGCCGTGCCAGCGGGCAGGCGTTTTGAACCTTTGATGACTTTGTACCTGACCGACAATTTACCAGCCGAAGAAATTGTGCGTGCCAAGGCGGCGGGTGTGGTGGCCTGCAAACTGTATCCGGCGGGTGCCACCACCAACAGCGACGCGGGCGTGACCGACCTGCGCAAAATTTACCCCACACTCGAAGCCATGCAACGCCAAGGCTTGTTGTTGTTGGTGCATGGCGAAGTCACTTCGCCGGACATCGATTTGTTTGACCGCGAAGCCGTCTTCATCGAGACCCAGTTGATGCCTTTGCGACGCGACTTTCCCGAGCTGAAAATCGTCTTCGAACACATCACCACGCAAGAGGCGGCTCAGTACGTGGCTGGCGGCGACCGATTCATTGGCGCCACGCTCACGGCGCACCATTTGCTGTACAACCGCAACGCCATTTTCACGGGTGGCATTCGCCCGCATTACTACTGCTTGCCCGTGCTCAAGCGCGAAACCCATCGCCAAGCCTTGGTGGCTGCGGCCATCAGCGGCAATCCGTGCTTCTTTTTGGGCACCGACAGCGCGCCGCACCCGGCCCACTTGAAAGAGCATGCCAGCGGCTGCGCAGGTTGCTACACCGCGCACGCGGCGATCGAGATGTACGCCGAGGCCTTTGACAATGCCGGCGCCTTGCACCAGCTCGAAGCCTTTGCCAGTTTCCATGGCGCCGATTTTTATGGCTTGCCGCGCAACACCGGCACCATCACCTTGCGCCGTGAAAGCTGGACCCCGCCCGAGTCGTTTGCCTTTGGCCAAACCGAACTCAAACCCCTGCGCTCTGGCGAAGCTTTGCCATGGCGATTGGTCTGACGACTTGTCAGACGCGGGGTCTGCCGCCATGTGTGGCTGACATCGATTGGTCAGCCCCCTGGCTGACCGATTGGCGCGCGGTGGGTGAGCCATTGGCCCAGCGCATTGCGGGCGGTATGCCGCAAGCCGAAGCCTTGAACATGCAAAACAGGGCGCCGGTGCGCTTTGTGCCGCAAACCGAGTTGCCCGCAGGCCAAGCCTATGAAGAATTTATTTTCACGAAGCGCTGCGTGCCCACGCGGGAAGGCTTGCATGACTTTTTCAATGCCCTGTGCTGGATGCATTTCCCCCTGACCAAGCTGCGCCTGAACGTGTTGCAAGGCCAGGCCATTGCGCAGGCCGGAGTGGGCGCAGTGCGCGGCCCGCTGCGCGATGCTGCCACCGTGTTCGACGAAAACGCGGCCCTGCTGCAGGCCCCTGATGCGTTGTGGCTGGCCCTGGCCGAGCGGCACTGGCACGAGGCCTTTGTGGCGTTGCGGCCCCTGTGGCAGGATGCCCGTTGGCTGACTTTTGGCCATGCGGCGCTGGAAAAACTGGTTCAGCCTTACAAATCAATCACGGTCCACGTCTGGCGCGTGCCGCAGTGCTTGGCCGATGTACCTGCCATTGACACTTGGCTGGCGCACGATCTGCAGGCTGACAAACTGGCATCCAAGCCCTTTTGCCCGATGCCTGTTTTGGGTGTGCCCGGTTGGTGGCCTGCCAACCATGAACCGTCTTTTTATGCCGATGATGGGGTGTTTCGCCCGGTGCGCCACCCCCTATCCCTTATGCCCCAGTGAGCGA
>Ga0164295_10000326_pt1 | contig 40436 bp, 26 predicted proteins | sample GEODES006metaG_FD_111798 | JGI IMG/M metagenome (GOLD analysis project Ga0164295, IMG submission 111798) | Oligotrophic lake water microbial communities from Sparkling Lake, Wisconsin, USA - GEODES006 metaG | ecosystem: Environmental > Aquatic > Freshwater > Lake | place: USA: Sparkling Lake...
GCCCTACCGACAGGTTGCGGAGATCGACTTGCTGAATGACGCTGAATTGCTGGAGATCAATCAGCTTCTCGCCCAGGGCGTGCGCTGGTTGCGGGCGGCGTACAACCCAGATGGCTTTAACCTTGGCGTCAACATGGGCAAAGCCGCGGGGGCGGGGATTCCGATTCACATTCATTGGCACGTGGTTCCGCGCTGGAACGGCGACACAAACTTCATGACCGCCGTTGGCGAAGTCCGAGTGATGCCGCAATCACTGGAAGCAAGTTACGACCGTCTGCGCGGGGTGATCGATGGAATCGCTCGCTGAGTTACGTTCCCGTGCATTAGCCTGCACCGCCTGTCCTCTCTCGGAGCGGCGGACAAATGTCGTTTTTGGCGAGGGAGATCCGAAATCGCCGTTGGTGCTGGTTGGAGAAGGGCCAGGCGAGAACGAGGATAAGCAAGGAAGGCCCTTCATTGGCCGTGCTGGGCAGCTTTTGGACCGCGCGCTTGTTGATGCTGGGCTGACGCGCGAAATGGTCTACATCACGAATACGGTGAAATGTCGCGCTGCCGATTGGAGTACGGGCAAGCCAGTCAACCGCGCACCAACAGAAGTGGAAGCAGTCACTTGCCGAGAGTGGCTGGTGCCCCAGCTCGCTACGATCGCGCCGAAAGTGATTCTTTGCATTGGAGCGCCCAGCGCAAAGAACCTGATTAAGAAGAACTTTCAGATCACCAAGGAGCGGGGCAAGTATTTCCCTTGCGAGTTTGCCAAGACGGCGATCGCGACGTTGCACCCGGCGTACATCCTGCGTCAGGCGAACATCAGCGGCGATGGCGGCTACAGCCTGCTCGTGGCAGATATCGCCCGCGCGTGGGAAGCGGCAACCCGCCTGGCCCAAGCCTAGAGGACACGATTTTCTCGCGCCGGAGACGATGACGGAACGTTGTGTGATGGTTTTGGCATACTGTGACTCATGCTCGGTGCCATCACCCCGTTAATGCTTGCATCCGCCGTCGCGGATCGTCGGCCACCCCGAACGTATGATCTTCTCCACGTCAAGTGGCAGATTGCGATCAACAAGAACAAGCCTGGGCAGATTGCTGGCACGGTCACGAACCGCCTCCAACTCATGCCGGGACAGCGATCGGTCAGTTTCGATTGTCAGCGACTATCGGTTCAAAGCGTCATGGTCGACGGAAAGCCGAAGTCGTTCGTCCTGCAAAACAATCGCCTGTCCATTCCAAACGCGGGCAAGAGCCTGAGGCCGATCAACGTTACGATCACTTATACCGGCGCTCCAGAAGCTGGCGTCTACTACATCCCGGCCGAACGCGCCTATCCGGCAAAAACGCCCGTTTACTACACCCAGGGCGAAATGGAAGACACCCGAAACTGGCTTCCAACCTACGACTACCCAGATGACAAGGCCACGTCCGAAGGCACCCTCATTTTGCCAAAGGGTTGGAGCGGCCTCAGCAATGGCAAGTTGGTCCGAAAAGTCACCGGTAAGGCGAACGATGTCTTCAGCTGGAAGATGGATCAGGCCCACTCAACTTATCTGATCAGTTTCGTCGCCGGACCCTATTCCGAAGTCTTTGAGCAGCGCTCGCCGCTTCCGGTGAGCTATTGGGTGCCCAAGGGGCTAGAAGCCCAAGGCAAAGTCTCGTTCGAAGGCACTGCCCGCAACGTGGCGTTCTTCGAAAAGCTGACCGGCTTCAAATATCCTTACGCAAAGTACAGCCAGTCGGCGGTCCCCGATTTCATGTTCGGTGGAATGGAGAACATCACCGCGACGACCCAGACCATCGATACGCTCCACCCGCAGCACATCCACCCGCTTGAAGACTCCACAGGTCTCGTGGCGCACGAGCTGGCGCACCAGTGGTTCGGCGACACGGTCACAACGCCAAACTGGTCGCACATCTGGATCAACGAAGGCTGGGCGAGCTTCCTCCCTTCGTTCTACACGCGTGAGACTGCCGGTCAAGACGCATTTGACCTTCAGCGCGTCGACGTTTTGGCTGGTGGCCTTGGCGCACATGCCGGCGGAAACCGCCCGATGGTCTGGTTCGACTACAAAGACCCCATCGAGATGTTTGATGGCTTCGCCTATCCCGGCGGCGCATCGCGCATGTTCATGCTGATGCGAATGGTCGGCGAGCCTGCCTTCTGGGATGCGACCAAGAAGTATCTCAACGCCTACAAATACAAGAACGTCGATACGGAACAGTTCTTTACGTTCTATTCCAAGACTCTTGGAACGAATCTCGACTGGTTCCGAAAGCAGTGGTTCTATGAAAATGCGGCGCCGAAGCTGACGGTGAAGCGAGACGGCAAGAAGTGGACGATCGAGCAGTCCGGCACCAACTTCCGGATTCCAACCGAAGTTCTGCTCATCAACGGGGAACAGATTGGCATCGAGAAAGTGACCCTTACCGGTCCGAAGACGGAGGTCAACTTCCCGGCCGAGCTCGTTCAGCTCGACCCAGCCGCTTGGCAAATGGCGGACATTCGCTACGAAGCGAATCTGACCCCTGCCGAGTGGATGAAGATGTACCACTTCGCCCGCAATGCGGGTCAGCGAGCGCGTCTTGCGCCGGTTGCCTTCCCAGCCCTCTCCGAGCCGCAGAAGGTCGAGCTCGCCAAGCTGAGCGCGAGCAACGCTCTCCGAAGCCGACTGATTCCGTTGATCTCCGACGAGTCCTACCTTGCGAGCTTGCTGACTAGCGCCAGCCCATTCGAGCGACGCGAAGCAGCGAACCGACTCGGCAACTTGAAGCCAAGCGAGGCAACCATTGCGAAGCTTCGCGAGCTGATGCAGTCGGATAAAAATGACCTCATCCGTCTCGACTGCCTTCGAGCGGTGTTCCAACTCACAAAGGACAGCTCGCTTGTTGAAGATGCCTGGGTGACCGATTCGCACCAAGACGAGTTCCGCAAGTTCGCGATGAATCAGTTCGCGGAGTCAGACAAGGACCGCGCGCGTGGGATTAGCTTGAGTCAGCTGAAGTCCCCAAGAAACGAAGCCTTGCGCGTTCTGGCAATTCGGATCCTCGGTCGCGTTAAGGACGAGCCAGGCCAAACCGAAGCGTACGATGAGCTCGTTAAGGTGACGAAGGAGAAGTCCTTCGGTGCCCGAGCCGCGGCGATTGATGCTCTGGCGGAATACGGCGACAAAAAAGCGATTCCAGTACTGGAACCGCTTTTGAATCACCCACTGTCGTTCCTCAGGAACAACGTTCAGGGAGCCGTGGCAAGGCTCAAAGGCCGCTAGCGCGGGCTTTCTTGTCTAGGTCAAGAAGAATGTCGTAAGCCAGCGGATCTAGGAAAATGACGCGGATAAAGAACTTCATCTTTTCCGCGTCGGTTTTCCCGGCGAGGTCGGCCGTCGGATCGAATTCTTTCCAGTCGATGCTCGTCATGACCTTTTTCTGCCCAGCGTCGAAGCACTCGTCGATCGTCTTGTAGAGCATTTCCGAAAGTTCGCCGCGAGCCATGATTCGGCGAATGCCGAGGGCTCGAACGAGCAGGATGCACTTCTTGACGAGGTCTTTCTTGGGAAAGACGCCGTTTTCGCGGGCCTTTTTCAGCGACTCATTAACTTCCGCTTCAAGCGCCAGGAGTTGCTTGTCTTCGTCTTCCAGAACCTTTCGTTGCTCCGCTTTGATCTTCGCGTAGACGGGAAGGATCTTGTCGAACTGGTCCTTTCGGATGATCAGCGGCATCAATTGCATCAGCAAGTCGATCCGGCGCATGTTCTCCTGAACCTTCTGGCTACGCGCCGCAATTTCAGGGTCTTGAAGTTTGGGGGAGGTTCCGGCCGATGCGGAAGCACCGATCACGAACATCGCAGCGATGGTGATTGCAACACGTGAAAAGCTCATTTCAAATTCTCGTTCTGGTTGGACGATTGTATGGCATCGCCGGTTTGTCTTGCATCCATAGCAAGTGAAACGGCGACGCTCATCGCCGCGGTTTGGAGCCAAACGAACGTTGCTCCCGAGAGAGCGAGCAACAGCCAAGCCCATGGAGCGAGCCCCGTTGGGGCCAAGCCATTGAAGGCGGCGATGCAGGCGATGCCGCCACCGAGGATCAAGATTGCGACCGGGAAGAGCAGAATGAGCGCGCTCAGACGCTGCTTGCGAGGTCGCTTCCGTAGCTCGTGCGGCGACAGAAGCGCCACCCGGCGTAAGGAAAGGCCAGCCGCAATCCAAATGACAAAAGCCAAGCCTGTTTGAATCCAGAACACGAATCGGTATTATGCGTCCACTTTGATCCTTGTTTTTGGAACAATCTGCATCGACCGGCTGCGGCGGGTTTCGCGCCTCCCAGAGCCCGGTGGCTATGTGGAAGTCGAGCAAGAGCAGTTGATGCTCGGCGGCGAGGCCGCGAATACTGCGACGGCCCTGCTCCAATGGGGTGACGCTCCGGTTCTCACCGGAAATGCGATTGGGACCTCGCTCGAGTCGGACGTTCTATGGTCGGCGCTGCGCGCAAAGAAGCTGCCGGTTGAGAATCTGCGAGCACTGCCGGAAGGACGTCAATCCGGGCCGATGCTTTCTCCGGTCTGCGATGTTTACATCACTCCAGACGGACAGCGTACGATGTTCGGAACGGGATTTGGCCGCATGGGTCCCGGCATCCCGGTCTCTTTGCTGCCGTACGTCGAAGGAAGCTGGTTTACCGCTGAGTCGAATATGTCCGGACCCTCGCGCGACGCCGTACGCGCAGCGGCTGCCGCCGGAATGAAGGTTTACGTGATGGATTTCTTCCGGGACGAAGAACCAATAGAAGAGAACATGTTTTGGCAGAGCAGCACCGACTGGGTCGGCGTGCGCGGCAATACGCAGCGGAATGTTCGCTGGGTCAAAGACTGGGTTGCGAAGTACGGTTGCTTTGCCATCTTGAGCGATGGCCCGAACGGGTTCGTTGCCGGCTCACCGAGCCATCCGGTACGCATGTATCCGCCGTTCCCCGCGCCAGACATGGTGGACAGCACGGGAGCCGGGGACATGTTCCGCGCCGGGATGCTGCACGGCCTCTCTCGCGGATGGGCGATTCCCGATTGCTTGCGCTTTGCCGCGGCTGCCGGCTGTCTGAAGTGCGGACATTTCGGTGCGACGTCGCATGTTCCACCGATTGCGGATATCGAGCACCTAATAACAGAAAACCCGGATGTCGCCGCTCAGTACGAGCGTTGACATCCGGGTTTTCGAGTTGCGTAGTTAGCGGACTTGGCAGAAGTCGGCGACGATAACATCGCCGTCGAGTCGGCCCTTAGCCTTTACAACCGCTCCTGGAGCGGCGATCAGTTCAAGGAAGGCGGCTGCCGAGATCATGTCTCCCGACCGGTTCTTGAACTGCGACTCAGCCGCGTTCACGGACATGACCTTGCCGACGGCGCCAGGGAATCCTTCCCACTCCGAAAGAGTGATCTTGAATTTCTTTTCCAGAACGTTAATGTCCGAAACGGCGCCCTTGCCTTCGACTTCGTTGCCAGGACCATCATCGTCTGCACCCTCGAAGTGAACGGACTTCGCGGTCAGAGTGTTGGTTTCAGCGTTGTACACGCCTTCTGCTTCAACCGGAGCTGCTGGCTTCGCAAGTGCGAACCACTCAGCTTTGGTCGTTGTGAGGCCGCGTCGTAGTCGGAAGCGGGTCGTATCGGACGTTTGAACCTTGACCATGCTGGCGGAAGGAATGAATCCGCGCACGAGCTTCGCTTCAACGAAGAAGCTACCGGCATCGGCGTTGATCTCCGACATCGGGCCGAATACCTTTGGCTCTTCGGCTCGGGCATCCTCGATCTTGATGCTCTTCGCCGTGATCGTTCGGGTCGAGATGTTGAACTTTCCTCGGATCTCCGCGCGCTGGCCGTTAGCCAAGACCGGATTCACACCGCCATCTTCTCGGAAGATGACCGTGTCGGCGGTGGTAACAACATTGATCGCCGCGCCTCGACCACTCAGGGTGAAGGTTTGGGTTGGAACGGTGCCGGCCAGGGAGCCGATAATGCCCTTGTAGTCTTCTTCTCTATGCCGAGCGTCGTTGCCGAGGTTCGGATCTTCGATTCGCTTTGCGGAAGGGGTGACGTGGGTCGCCGTTTCGGTCCAGTTCTCCAGGTCAAAGTCCACGATGACGTTCGTGGTGCTGCTCACTTCCGCCTCGATCGAGACCGGGATGTGAGTCTTGCCGTCTGGAGCATCAAACGAAGCCGCGAACTGCTTCGTTACGCCAACGCCCGCGAGATTGACCAAAGAAACGGAGTGATCGACGATCACGTCGGCTCGGCGGTATCGGCCAATTGGAATGTTCCCTTGAGCCAGGAACGAGAACTGTCGGGCGCCACCCTGGTTCAGAGCGCGAAGGTCGGTGACCGTGCCAGCGGCATCTTCGAAGACGGTGACGGCGGTGCCGTCAGGTCGAACAAGTCGGATGCCGTGGACCTTAACCCACACCTGGGCATAGTCGTTAACCGCGTCGGTGGCAAACATAGCAACAGGAACGGTTCCAGAGGCTGCTGCCTCGGACCCGCCACCACCACAGCCAGCCAACAAAGCGGTTGTGAGGATCGCAGCACCTGCCACGAAAGAGTGGAAGCCAATTAGCTTCTTAGTGAAGCAATGAAATCTCATCACCTCTACGATATCGCACGGATTTTTCGCGCGCAAGCTGATTTCTGAGATATCAAGCGACTTTCTGGAGAAGATTGCGCTTTACCTGCTAGAAAACTCATAAATTCACGTGCCATATGCGATAAAGGCGTAGCTGGTTTTGCGAATTGTTCTTCCGCTATTTGGGAGGGATTGGCTTCGCCTGCGTCCCTGATGTATTTGATTTGTCCTTAAGAAACTTTCGCTTCCTCAAGATCGGAGTGAAGAACATCCCGATACCACTGATCGCGAGAGATAACAAGCCCAAGGCGGTGATCGGAAGTCCATACTCGTGCATCAGGTCAGAAAAGATGCTGAAGTCGTGGATATCTTCTGCAAGCTGGTCATTCCGGAACGACACGGTCAGGACCTTGCCGGTCTTGCCATCTACCTGGACTTCCTGATACCCCTCTTTGCTTATGACCTTAAAAATGTTTGACTTTGGCCGGTAGTCCACCCGGTCAACGTCTTTCATGCTCCGAAGCTCCGGGATCCCTTTGGCAAAAGCGGCTTCTGCGGCGGCTTGCACCGAGATGATCTCGGCGGGAGACTCGACCTTTTCCGCCTTGGCCTCTGGCGGTCGCATCCACGCGATCTTGCCCTTCGTGGCCAGAAGGAACCCGGTGGTAGCCAGGATCACGAGCAGCAGCGACGCAACGATGCCTACCCATTTGTGAGATTGCCGAAGGATTCGGAACACGCCTTACAATACGTCAAACTTTCTCCTACTCGCTTCGCCGCGAAAGTGCTCTCCCTCGGAGACTGGCTTGGGCGGGGCGTAGTAAGAATCCAGCATGGCCAGACGATCCTTGAACGAAACCGTGAACGAGCGGCTGGAAAAGCTGCCGGCCACTCCTGGCTGCTACATCTACAAGGACGAGAAGGGCGCCGTGCTGTACGTGGGCAAGGCGATCTCCCTTAAGAATCGGGTTCGAAGCTACTTCCAGGCTTCCGCCAAACATGGCCCGCGCATCGCGCGTTTGGTCGGCAAGGTCCGCGATATCGAATGGATCGTGGTGGACACGGAGCTCGAGGCGCTTGTGCTTGAGTGCAACCTGATCAAGCAGTACCGACCTCCGTACAACGTCCGCCTTCGCGATGACAAATCGTATCCATACGTTGCCATCACGAACGAAGCCTATCCACGATTGATCTTCACCCGGAAGGTGCGCAAGGACGGCGCGAAGTACTTCGGGCCGTTCACGAGTGCGTTCGCCGTTCGAGACACGATCCAATTGCTTCACAAGATCTTCCCGTTGATCCCGTGTGGAAAGAGCTGGACTGGGGCGGAGGTGCAAAAGCCGTGTCTCTACTTCCACCTCGGGAGATGTCTTGCTCCGTGTGCGGGCAAGAGCGACAAAGCCGAATACGGAAAGATTCTCGACAAAGTCGAGCGGTTCCTCCAAGGCAAAGAGGAGAGCATCGTTGCCGACTTGACCGCCGAGATGGAGAAGGCGGCGGAGAATTTGGACTTCGAGAAAGCCGCCGGCATCCGAGACCAAATTCTCGCGATCGAAAAGGTTCTCCAGCGCCAAAAGGTGCTCAGTACGGATGCGGTGGACCAAGACGTGATCGCCGTGGTGAAGGACGAGCGTGGCGCCGCGATCCAGATGCTCTACATCCGTGGCGGAAAGCTGATCGGTCAGCGGCAGTACATGCTTGATGGCGCGATGGAAGTTCCGCCCGCCGAGGCGGTTCAGGAGTTTGTCAAGCAGTACTATGCCGACGCGCCGGAGATCCCACGCGAAGTTCTGCTGCCGCTCGAGATCGAAGAACGAAACATCGTCCAGACGTGGCTGCGCCAAAAGCGCGGCTCAACCATGACGGTTGAAGTGCCGCAGACCGGGGAAAAGGCACGCTTGGTTGATCTCGCAGCCGCAAATGCGGAACAGGCACTCAACCAGTTTTCGCAGGAGATGGCCAAGAAGGAGGCGTGGATGGAAGAAGCGCTGGCACAACTTCAGGAAGCCCTCAACCTGCCCACCTTGCCATCACGAATTGAGGGTTACGACATTTCCAACATTCAGGGCACCGCGCCGGTGGGGAGCATGGTCGTGACCGAGAATGGCGAGCCGGCAAAGGCGGAGTACCGCCGGTTCAAGATCAAATGGCTGCCTGAAGCCCCCAACGATTTCGCGATGATGAACGAAGTCTTGATGCGGCGGCTTCGCGCCTATACCGACGGCGATGAGAAGTTCGCAAAGCTTCCCGATCTGATCCTCATCGATGGTGGAAAGCCGCAGCTCAGCGCCGCCCTTAAAGCGCGAGACGAATTTTCCATGACCGTCCCCATGGTCGGATTGGCCAAGCGGCATGAACTGCTTTACATGCTGGATGAGACCGGGTTCCGAGAGATCGAATTACCCCTCAACTCTCCGGGCTTGATGCTGCTGCGCCGACTCCGGGACGAGGCGCACCGCTTCGCCTTGAGCTTCCACCGAAAGATTCGGGACAAGCGAATGGGGGGATCGGCCCTCGAAGAGATTCCTGGTGTTGGCCCTCGGCGACGCCGGTTGCTCTTGCGAACATTTGGCTCGATTGATGCCATCCGGCGAGCGACCATTGAGGACCTCGCTTCCGTGCCCACGATGACCCACGCCTTGGCCACAAAGGTTAAGGATTATCTTCAAGAAGCCTAACAAAGATTTCGTACCTTGGGGCCAAAACTTGCTGTAATATGTGCGAGCCTCGGCAACGGTGACGAGCGGATTCCCAACGACGGGACGTTCTGAGCCTCAATGTTTCAAGTTATTCGTCACGGACGCCCTCATCTCGAAGCCGACGCTTGCGGCATCGGATTTCTTGCAAGTCGGAAAGGAGTTGCCGACCGCGCGGTAGTTGAAAATGCCCTCGAACTCTGCCGCCAATTCGACCACCGTGGTGCGCCAGGACACGGTGCGGGCGTGCAGTTGGACATCCCGTGGCCGCTCCTGCTTGATCGTTTTCCGGACCATGCGAAGCTCATTGCGCAGCAAGATTTGGCGCTGGGCATGTTCTTCCTGCCGCTGGAAACGACGGACCGTCGACGATGCACTGCGATCGTAGAGGAACTCGCGCACCTTGCCGGGTCGGAGGTTCTGCAGTGGGCAGAAGTGCCGATCAACCCTGATGCGCTACCCGAAGGCAGCTCGGCCCGAATGACGATGCCGAAGGTGAGACAGGCGATCTTCCGCCGACCCGAGGGAATGAGTGAAGACGGTTGGTTTGCTTGTCGGTACTTGCTACGTCTCGCCATAGATGAGGAGGCGAACAAGATGTATGGCGACAACTTTGCCATCGTCAGTCTTTCGAACCGAACGGTCGTATATAAGGGCCTTGCCGAACTCTCAAGAATCGGCGACCTTTATCCCGACCTCCAAGACCCGCATTTCCGCTCTCGCTACGTTCTTTTCCACAGCCGGTACTGCACTAACACGACCACGGCGTGGCGCCGGGCGCAGCCGTTTTGGGCGTTGGCGCACAACGGAGAAATCTCGACGATCCAAGGCAACGTTGCGTGGATGCAGGCGATCGGTCGCGACTTGATCGCTAACTTGGTCGAACAATTCCCGTCAATCCAAAAGCTTGCCAGCCGCATCACGAGCGTCGTATGTCCGGGTGGCTCGGATACAGCAAATCTGGACGACATGCTGATCGCCCTCCTTGCCGGAGGAATGAACGTTCCGCAGGCGATCTTGGCCCTGTTGCCGCAGGCCACCAGCACGCTTCCGGACGGTTCGCCGCTTCGGAAGTTTAACGAGGCGATGGAAGTGTTCCTTGGTGCCTGCGACGGACCGGCGGCGATTGTCGCTTGCGATGGTGACTACGCGGTGGCCCACCTCGACCGAAACGGTCTCCGCCCGCTTTGGATGACCGTCACGAAGGACTTTGCCTTTGCGAGCAGCGAGCCAACTGGCACGTTCCCGCTTGGGCCGTTCCAGTCTCAGCGCATCATGGGTCCTGGAGAGACCATGCTTGTCCACCTTGCGGACGGCGCGATACTCACGAACGAGCAGGTTCACGACGAAGTTGGCCGCAAGGACTATCCCCGACTGCCGCAAGACGTGGTTCCGCTCTCTACCGTCGAGGCGCTGCCCGAATTTGGAGACCTCACTCGGCTCCAAAGAGCGTTTGGCATGGGGAAAGAAGACATTGACGTCGTTCTGACTCCGCTGCTCAAGACGGGCAAGCCCGCCGTTGGCTCGATGGGAGACGACACGTCGCCGGCCGCGATGCTGGACCAGTTTCCGCGCCGCATCGAGGACTACTTCGCGCTCCGGTTTGCGCAAGAAACGAGCCCGCCCATTGACCCGATTCGCGACGCTTGGGTGTTCGATTCAAGCGCTTCGATCGGGAATCGCTCCGGGTTGTTCGGCGGAGAAGAAGGACTCGTTTATCGATCTGAGCATCGCGTGATCTCGCTGGGCGAATGTACTTGGCTTTCGGCCCAACAAAGCGTGACCGTGATCGACGCGACCTTTGAGGCTGCTTCCGGCACAGAGGGGCTAGAAGTAAGGCTTTCTGAGCTGGTGGCCGAGGCGACGGCGATTGAATCCACCGTTCTCGTTTTGAGCGACCGAAAGGTTGACGCCGATCGCGTTGCGGTGCCGATGCTTCGCCTCGTGTCGCGGCTTCATGAAGCCCTGATTCGAGAAAATCGGCGTCACCGGGTCGGTCTCGTCGCGGATGCCGGGGTTTGGGATATTCACCACTGCGCTCTCCTCGTGAGCGTCGGCGCAGACGTGGTTTGTCCTTGGCTCGGAGCAGCTTCGGCGGGAGAGGAGGAATACAACTTCCTCAAGGGAATCCGTTCTGGATTCATTGAGGCGATGTCCATGATGGGAGTTACACCTTCTTCGGCATATTGCGGCGCTCGGCTCATCGAGGCCATCGGGCTGGACAAAGCACTCCTCGCCCAAGAGTTTCCAAACGTGCCCGGGCACCTTGAGGGCATCGCGGTTGAGACCCTCAACGAGGAATGGCTTCAGTTCCACCAGGAAGCCTTCGTTGAAGAGTGCACGCTGCCCGATTTTGGCGAGTATCGGCACACCAGGTCCGGACGGGCGCACGCGAACAACGCCGACATTGTCCGAAATCTCCAATCCGCCACCGGATATTCAAAGAAGATCCACGAAGGAAAGCCAGGAACCTACGAGGCGTACCAGACCTACGCAAAGCTGGTCAGCGATCGATCCCCGATCACCCTTCTGGACTGCCTCCATTTGAAGCCCGGAACTCCGATTCCGATCGATGAAGTGGAGTCCGAGCTTTCGATTGCGTGGCGATTTATGGCTCCCGGCATGAGCGAAGGCGCCTTGAGTTCGCCCGCGCACATGGCGGTTGCCAGCGGGCTCAACCTCCTGCGTCGCTACATCTCGGTATTCGAGAAGTCAGCGACTCTTACCGGCATCGGGCCGATCGCGAATAGCGGCGAAGGCGGATTTGAGAAGGAGCGCATTGGAACCCGGTTTGGCAATCGCAGCGTTCAGTACTCCGGCGGTCGGTTCACGATCACCCCTTGGACGGCGGCGACCGCCTTAGAAGCCGAAGTCAAGTTCGCCCAAGGGGCAAAGCCAGGTAAGGGCGGACAGCTTCCGGGCAAAAAGGTGTCCATTCAAGTGGCAAGGCAGCGCGGTTGCGAGCCGGGCTACGAACTCATCAGCCCGCCGATCAACCATAACCTGTACTCCATCGAGGACGTAAAGCTGATGATTGAGAGCTGGCGTCACCTCAACCCGAGCGTGAACTGTGCCCTCAAGTTCGTGGCGACCCACGGCATAGAAATGGTCGTGATGGGCGGTGTGAATGCCGGTGCAAACCGATTGCACATAAGCGATGGCTGCGGAGGCACCGGGGCCGCCAAGCGAGTTGACCAAAAGCATGCCGGCATTCCCGTGGCAGCCGTTCTGCCAAACGTTCACGAAACGTTGCTGGAAGAAGGTGTTCGGCACCTTGTCGAAATCAGCGTTGACGGTGGTGTCCAAAATGGCGAGCAAGCGCTGAAGTTGATGCACCTTGGTGCGGACCGCGTTGGGATCGGCACGAGTTTGCTCATTGCCGTTGGCTGTTCGATGCTTCGAAAGTGCCACCTTGCCGGGCCCGACCCGGCGGACCCGACCGGGAAGCGGCGGCTCGGCTGCGCGCCTGGAGTTGCCACGCAAGATCCGGCGTTGGTAGCCAAGTTCCAGGGCAAAGGGAAGCACGTCGCGCGCTACCTGCTGTTTATGGCCCGAGAGGTTCGCGAACTCATGGCGGCAAACGGCATTCGAAGCCTGAGCGAGATCATTGGACGACGCGATCGTTTAGAGCCGAAGCCATCGCTGTGCGGAAAGTCGGCCCAACTTGACTTCGGTGTACTCCTGGCCCCTCCGATTTCTCGGGAGAGCCAGCGAGACTATGCTCTTCAATCCTCGATGCACGCTCCAACGTTGCGGGCCGAAGAGATTGCCGCGGCAGAAGCGGCTCTGCGCGGAGAGAGTCAATTGCTCACCGAGAAGCTGACCAACATCGATCGCTGTGTCGGCATCGCGGCCGCTGGCTACATTGCGCGGGCGAAAGGTGACCTTGGGTTGACGGAGGGGAAGGTTGCCATGAACCACACCGGTGCGGCAGGGCATTACTACGGCGCTTACCTTGTCAACGGAATGGACCTGCGCTTGACCGGCTCGGTTGCCGATTCGGCGTTCACGGCCGCTTATGGCGGGACCCTCGTGGTTCGACAGCCGGAGGGGCAGACGGGCCTGACCGTTGTCGGAAACGCGTTCGGGTACGGCGCACGCGGCGGCACCGCTTTCATCGCCGGTAGAGCCGGGAATCGGTTCGGCGTGTGTTTCCGCAAGAACCCAGAAGGAGGAGGTCCAACGGTGGTCGTGGAAGGCGTTGAATCGAACGCGTTCCAGTACATGACCGGCGGCGTCGCGGTTGTTCTCGGGCCAACCGGGTTCAACTTGGGAGCCGGAATGACGGGTGGAAAGGTGTATCTGATGGACGCCGATCTTTCGACTTTGAACCCAGACTACGTCCACGCCGTCGCCCTGGAGGAATCAGATATTCAGTTGGTGACTGAGTTGATTCAGAGACATGCAGACGAAACTGGAAGCAAAGTTGCCGTTCAGGCTTTGAAGAAGGTTTCCCCACAGCATTTCGTGAAGGTGGTCACTAAACTGCTGCCTGAGTCGCTTGAGTGAACCAGGTGAATCGGTCGCTAGAAGACGCGTTGAGTGTTTTAGTGCCGTTTTAGCGGTACCTACATTCAATGCCTTGCCGCCAATAGCATTCATGTGGTGCGCGTATTTTTTTCGGCATTTTGCTCATTGTCTTTATTTGCCACGGCCAGTTTTGCCAACGGTCAGTCGGTTCGTCCGACGCAAACCGGCAGTTTGTCCGAGATCTCTGACCGCCTAGCGCGCGGCTTTGAGCCCTCGGGTGCAGGATTCGTTGCACGTCAGCCAGACCGGTTCTCAGCAGAAATTTCAACCACAGGTGCCCTCAAATTGACCGCGAATGCTGCCAGCCTGGCCATTCGAACGGTGGCTTACGGGAGCGGAGCAAACCGGGTTGCCACAAGCGCGCCACAACTTGGTCGCGGCGTAGACGACGCTGGTTGGCCTCGTCTGAACCTTGCGCGGCCGAACTTCAACGAGTGGTTCGTGAATGAGCGAGCCGGAATGCATCACTGGATGCAGGTTCAAAGCAAGCCAGGAATTGGACAAAACCTCTGGGTCAAGCTTGCAGTCAGTGGCGCCACCGGACTTCAACAGATTGACGAGGAGACGGTAGAGCTCAAAACCGCAACCGCCAAGTTCTCTTATGCCGGACTTTCCGTTTGGGACGCAAACGGCACAATTCTTCCTGCGCACATTGAGACCGCCAACGACGCAATGTATGTCGTTGTCGATGACCAGAACGCGCAGTATCCCGTCACCATCGACCCGGTTTGGACCCAGCAGACGAAGCTCATCGCCAGTGACGGCGCAAACAGCGACCAGTTTGGATTTAGCGTTAGCGTTTCTGGCGACCTCGCCGTCATTGGCGCCCCCTATGCGAACTTGACCGGAAGCGATCTTGGCGCGGCCTATATCTTTCGACGCACCGGAGTCTCGTGGACCCAAGAGGCGAAGCTCTCAGCCTCGGACGGTGCGAACGGAGACTACTTCGGTTACAGTGTGGGCATCTCCGGCAGCACGGTGGTTGTGGGAGCTTACGGCGATGCTGGTGGCTCCGCCTACGTTTTCGTAAGAAATGGCACAAGCTGGTCCCAGCAGCAAAAGCTGGTCGGTAGCGGCCTCGGTTCATCCGACCAGTTCGGATCGGCAGTTGCGATTTCTGGAAACTCGATTGTTGTCGGCGCGCGAAACGCCGACCCGGGTGGATCTAACCGGGGTGCCGGGTTTGTCTTTGTCCGAAACGGTAGCACCTGGACCCAAGAAGCCCGCCTTCTCGCAAGCGACGGTCGCAATTCCGATCAGCTAGGCTACAGCGTCGGAATCTCGGGAGACCGCGTCGTGCTCGGAGCATACGGGGCAGATGCCGGAGCTTCGAACGGAGGCGCGGCCTACGTGTACGAGCGATCTGGTTCAACCTGGACTCAGGTTCTCAAATTTGTTGCGCCCGACGCCGGAATAAACGATCGCCTCGGCTTTAGCTCTTCGATTTCGGGAGACTCTTTCATCACTGGTGCGCGATTCGCCGATGCCGGCGGAACCGACCGTGGCGCGGCTTATGTGGTCTCGAAGGCCACCGGTTCGTGGGTGATGCAAGCGAAACTGACTGCAAGCAACGCAACGAATGGCGATAACTTCGGCTTTGCGGTGAGCATCTCCGGCAATCTTGCCTTGGTCGGTGCGTACAGTTCCGACATCGGCGGCTCCAACCGGGGTGCGGCTTACTCGTACACTCGAACTGCCGGAACCTGGGGAGCAGAATCCTTAATCCTCGGAGCGGATAACGCCAACGGGAATCAGTTTGGTTGCAGCGTTAGCGTCGATGGAGAGACGGTCTTGGTTGGTGCTCGGCTTGCCGATCCAGGTGGTTCAAATCGCGGCGCGGCTTACACGTTTGCCGTTTACCGAACCATGGCAATTAGCTTTGCCAACCAAGGCGTCACTACGGGCAAGGTTGCTACCGGCACCGTCACGATCAGCAGTGCATCGGCGACCGATACCGTCATCAGCCTTACGAGCAGCACCCCGGCCCTCACATTACCAAGCACAGTGACCGTTCCGGCCGGTTCGACTTCCGCCACGTTCATCGCTACTGCCGGAAGCGTAAACTCGGACACGACCGCAACCATCACCGGTACTGCGACCGCGTTCACTTCCGGGACAGGCTCGATCGTTGTTCGAATTCCTCGCGTAGGGGCGATCTCGTTTGACCGCGCTCAAGTCGAAACCGGACAAACCGCGCTGGCAACGATTGCTCTGCAGTCCCCGGCTCCAGCTGGAGGCATTACGGTCAACTTGGACAACTCAATCCCGGCGGCCCTCGCTTGCCCAGCCACGGTTTCCGTTCCGGCAGGCGCAACTCGCGTGTCGGTGACGGTCACGGGACAACTCGTCCCCGCCGACATGACGGCCAAGGTGACCGCAACGCCAACCTTCAGCGAAAAGTCCGCGACGATCTTGGTTAAGCACGGCGCGGTTCTGAGCACCTTCACCTTGCAAGATGCCAGCATCTCGACGTACGGCAGCACGATCGGATCACTCTCGCTGACCGCCCCAGCGCCTGCTGGGGGCGTTTCGATTGCGCTGAGCGCAAACTCCAACCGATTGACCCTTCCCGCCACGGTGACGGTGCCTGAAGGCGAAACGTCCGCCACCTTCGTGGTGGAGAGCGGTGCGCTTCCTCATCCGTCGATCGTGATTCGAGCCTCAGGAAGTGGTGTCACCCGCACCACCTCCGTAGCGATTATCCGAAGTTCGATTGCCACGGTGACGGCGCCAGAAACCGTTGTCGCCGGGAATTCTGTTGTCATGACAGTTACGCTGTCTGGGGTCGCCCCGGCGAGTGGCGTCACGGTTATGCTGAACTCAGATGCTCAATCGGTCGTGACGATGCCCGCGTCGGTTGTCATTCCGGCCGGAGAGAGTTCCGCGCAAGTGACGATAAGCACGAGCGCCGGTAAGCGTGGACGGGTCAACCTGTACGCATGCCTGCGTGGCCAGGGCACCCAGAGCGCCCGGGTAGAAGTCACCGAGAACTAAAATAGGCTTGCCTGGGGGGCCACCGATTCCGCTTCGACCGTTCGTTGCGGAATCGGTTCTCCTTGATCGTTCAAGTGCATCAACTCTACGCCCCGAGCCAGAAGGGCAGGCCCCAGCAGTCGAGAACGATGGCACCGGTGCGGGCGCAAGCATCCGCACATTAGGCACAGGAAGCGCTCCTCACTTTCCGCCGCTTTCAACAGGCGATCTAAACCGAGTGCCAGCTTCGGTTCATCGAATAGAGGAGGGAGTTCCACGGCCTCCGGGTCCTTACATAGCACTGGACTGTCGGCAATGCCGCCCAAGGTGTCGCCCATGTAGACATAGCGGAGACCGGTCGGTGGAACAAGACGTTCTAGGTTTTCACGACGGAAATCGGTCCAGTAACTCGACTGGGGCACGCTGCGCACATCGACCAAATGAGTAACCCGGTGCCGTTTCATCAGTTCAATGAAGGCTGGAAATCCGCGATTGCCATATCCTGCGGTCAGGATCGGGTTCAACTACTTGACCTTAACGTTCTGCGGTGCCGGTTTGGCTTCCACCGATGGAGCCATTTCTTGCTTGCCGGCGTTCACGGTGGTCATGGCCTTGCTGAGCACATGTTCAAGCTGCGAAAGCACATCGTAAGCGTACTTTTCTGCCCCGCGTCTCATCTGCAGTGAGTCACGGTCTGCGGCGTTACGAATCTCTTCGCTCTGGGCCTTGCTCAGCTTCAGAACTTCGCTTTCCGCCACCATCTGCTGCTGCTTCAGTCTCGCCTGTTCGAGGATGCGTTCGGCTTCCTGCTGGGCCTCGACAAGAATTCTCTCGGCATCTTTCTGCGCGTTCAGGAGGGTAAGCGCAACATCCTCTTTTGCGCTTTCTAGAAGTCGTTCGCTTTCGCGGGCGGTGTTAGCCGCCGTTTTCATTTCTTGCGGCAAGCTAGCGCGAATTTTTGTGATGAGAAGGGAAATTTCGTCTTTATCTAAACCCCAGTACAGCGGAATGAAGGGCAGATGTGACGGCTTCTCAATCGTTAAATCGTGTAGTTGATCTAGGAGGCGAAGAGTGTCCATTGAAAGCGGTGGTCTAGTTTAGCCGTGTTGCGATGTTTCCATCGCCGAAATGTGATTGCGCACCTCGAGAGCCGCCGCAACAATGGGGACAACCGGCTCGGGGACGAGGGTGGAGTAGTCGCCGCCGAGGACCGCAACTTCGCGAACCATCGAGCTGCTGAGATAGCTGTAATCCCACCGCGTCATGAGAAAGACGCTGTCCACGTCGCTTGCGAGGCGGCGATTGATCATCGCCATCTGAAATTCGTACTCGAAGTCGGCAGTGGCCCGAAGTCCTCGCACGATTGACTTCGCGCCGACGCTCCGCGCGTACTCAACGAGAAGCCCGCTGAAGCTTGAGACTTCGACGTTTGGAAAGTGTGCGGTGGAAAGCCGAAGCGCCTCGATTCTTTGATCCGTGGTGAGCAAGGGCCGCTTTGCCGAGTTTGCTCCAACCGCCACGATCAAGCGGTCGAAAAGGTGGGTAGCCCGCTCAATGACATCAAGATGCCCCAGAGTCGGCGGGTCGAAACTCCCGGGGTAGATGGCAAGCATTTTCATCACTTCTCGGCAATTTCGACCGTGGTATGAACCATAGTGCCAAAAAGGTTTGTGCGCAAGCCCTTAACCTGAGGCTTGACCAAAATCATGTCGCGCCCAAAGTAAGCCGGAATCCGTGCCGCATCTTCGAGCAGGAGATCTTCGGCCTCTTGATACATCGCCTTTCGCTTTTCCGGGTCCGCTTCAACGTCGGCCTTGGCACACAGTTCATCGACCTTCGCGTTCGAGTACCCGTCCCGGTTTTCGACTGCCTTGGTCGTCAAAAGGAAGCTGATGAAGTTCTCTGGATCGAGGTAGTCCGCGAACCAGCTCAAGCCGACAAACTGGAGTTTCTTGGCGTTGCGCGCTTCAAGGAAGGTTCGCCACTCCATGGCCCGAGTCGCGACTTCGACGCCGAGGTTTTTCTTGAGGTCGGTTACGGTGGATACGGCAAGAAGCTGGCTATCAGGTCGGCCTTCTCGGTATGTGATCGTCAACGGCGGAAGCCCTTTGCCCCCTGGATATCCAGCCTGGGCGAGAAGGTCTCGTGCGGTGGTGGGGTCGAACGGAATCCCTTTGATTTCTGGACGATTACCGTCAATCCCCGCTGGAATGAAGCCTTTCGCTTCGGGCAGATGAATGATGTCGCCCGCAATCTTTGCGCGGTTAATCGCCATCGCAAACGCCTTCCGAACCCGTACGTCCTTGAATGGCGCATACAGCCCCTGGTTCAATCCGATGTAATAAATCGCGGGCCGATCTACGGCCTTCAACTCGGCCTTGAGGGTGGCGTCCCCTTCGACCGCCGGCAGGTCTTGCCGCTCAAGCGTGAGAATATCGAGCTCGTTGTTGCGATACTTCAACAGCCGCGTAGAAGCATCCTTGATGACTGGTCGGACGAGCTTTCCGATTTTTGGCGGGCCGAGGTAGTAGTCCTCGAACGGAGTCATTTCTAACTGCTGGTCCTTGGCGTACTTGGCCAGCTTGAACGGGCCGGTACCAATCACCTCGGTGACGTCGTTGATTTCTTCGTCTTTCGCGGTTTCTTTGGCTACGATGAAGGCGCACGGGTAGGTGAGCTTCCCAAGGAAGTAAGGCCGTGGCTTGTCGATCGTGATTTTGATCGTCTTGCTATCCACAACCACGAGCCCGGAAATCTCTTTGGCCTTGCCTTCAAACCGCTCCGCAAACCCGACAATGTCCGCGAGGTAGCTGCCCGCGGTTGGAGAAGCAAATTCTGGATCGCTGTTGCGCTCCAGACTGAACTTGACGTCTTCTGCCGTCACGTCGCGACCGTTATGGAACTTCGCATTAGCGCGCAGCTTCATGACGTAGGTCTGGCCGCCATCTTCCATCGTCCAGCTTTCGGCAAGCTGAGGAATGATCTTGTTCTCTTCCGAGTAGCTCACCAGGCCTTCGTAAAGGTTCTGAATGAGGTCGCCGGTGTCCACGTCTTGCACTTTGCCGGGATCTAAAGTCGTAGGCGACGTGTGCATCGCGTACCGGAAAGTGGACGTTGAGGAGGTATTCCGCTTGCTGAATCCACCCTGGCTACAGCCAGCGAGCAAAACGGGAATGAGGAGCCAAGAACTTCGTTTCAAGGCGGATATGTTACACCCGGTTTTGCAAAAGCCAAGCGAAAAAAAGACCCCGTTTGAATTCAAACGGGGTACCAGATGAGTAATTGCGGTTTGTCACAACCGCATTGACATCTTGTTGACGACGATTTCCGCGGGAGGTTCCCGCGTTAGATCACGCCGTCAGCGCGGAGTTGCTTGTAGTGGCATTCCTTGAACTTATGCCCGCTGCCGCAAGGGCAAGCATCGTTTCGACCAACTCGCTTCGCGTCGACATCTTTGGGGAACGGCAAAGTGCCTGGCTCGGCCTTCGTCATCGTTGCAACCCCGCCCGCTTCGCCACCTTCTGGCAACGCTGGAGCGCCACCAAGCAGATCAAGCTCAAGCGGAGTTGGGTTCTCGGCCTGAATGTTCAGCCGGAAGATCAGCTTCGCGGCATCGGTTCGGATGCCCTTATCCGTGCGCTGGAAGAGGTCGTAGGTTTCTCGTTTGTACGCGACAAGCGGGTCCACCTGACCGTAACCGCGTAAGCTGATGCCGTCTCGGACGTACTCGACCATCTGCAAGTGGTCCATCCAACGGTCGTTGACCGCTTTGAGGATCACGAACCGCTCGAGTTCGTTCATCGCGTCTTGCAGCCGAGCGACCTTCTCGTCGTACGCCTTCATAGCGACGCTGTAGAGGAACTCAACGAGTTCTGGTCCGGGCTGGTACTGCTCAAGTTCGCCAAGCGTGACGTGGTCAACCAGCGGGAACAGCTCGTTGGCGTCTTCGAACAGAGCCGAGTGATCGTAGAACTGCTCGCCGGAGGTCTCGTCGACCATCCAAGCATCGTCTACCAGTTCCGCCATCGCTTCTCGCAGATAAGCCTGCAGTTCCGATCGAACGTCCTTGCCAAGCAAGACCTCTCGGCGCATGCCGTAGACGTGTTCGCGCTGGGCGTTGAGAACGTCGTCGTATTCGAGAACGTGCTTTCGGGCTTCGAAGAAGTGGTTCTCGATGCGCTGCTGGGTCTTCTCGATCATGCGCGAGAGGAACCGGGTGTCCACCATTTCCATCGGCGGCCACATCTTCAGCGCCGGGTTCTCCATCATGTTCGCGTTAAATATCTTCCAGAGGTGATCTTCTAGCGCAACGAAGAATCGCGACTCGCCGGGGTCGCCTTGTCGTCCGGCTCGGCCTCGGAGCTGGTTGTCAATTCGTCGAGATTCGTGTCGTTCCGTACCCAGAATAAAGAGTCCACCGAGGGCGCGAACCTCTTCGGCAGCGGCTCTTCGCTCTTGGTCATCAAGCGGAAGCGGCGGAGCGGCTCGCTCCATGCCTCCACGGCGGAAGCTGACGTAAGTGTCGCCGTATTCGTCGAGTCCGTCCTGGGCAACTTCCGTCTGGGCACGCGCTTGTCGCACAAGCTCGTCCTCAACGCGCCCGCCAAGGAGAATGTCAACTCCTCGTCCGGCCATGTTGGTAGCGATCGTGACCGCTCCTTTTCGTCCGGCTTCGGCAATGATGACGGCTTCGCCTTCGTGGTTCTTTGCGTTAAGAACGTTGTGTGGAATGCCGTGCTTCAGTCCTTCACGCAGAAACTCTTCGGCTTCGCTCGGGAGTTTGAATTCGTTCAAGCACCACGAAATGTGATCGCCCTGGAAGACGTCGGCCGAAAGGTCGATCTTCGCGAGCAACGTGTTGAGGCTTTGCTTATCGATGTCGGGAAGATTCGTTTCGTAAAGTCGCTTGGCTTCTGCGCCGTTTTCGCCCTTGAGGTCCTTTTTGATCTCAACTCGCTCTCGGAGTCGATAGATCAAAACCAGTCGCTGAAGCATGTCGCCGGTCAATCGTGCCGAGACTCGCTCCGACATTTCGATTGATCGCGTTCCAACCAGAACAGGCTGTTGCTTGGAGTAAAGGCGAAGGAGTTCCCAGCCGATGCCTCGGAATTTTGCCTCAATGGTCTTGTAGATCAGGTCGGCTTGGTCTTCTCGCTTGCTCGGACGGTGGGTTGGAACCGAAACAACGTCGAGGCCGTAAATCTTTCGGAATTCGTCCTCTTCGGTCTTGGCCGTACCGGTCATTCCGCCGAGCTTTTCGTAAAGTCGGAACAGGTTCTGGAAGGTGATGGTCGCGACGGTCTGGCTTTCTCGCTGAACGGTGACGCCTTCCTTCGCCTCGAGGGCTTGGTGCAGGCCATCGCTAAAGCGGCGACCGAACATCATTCGACCCGTGTTCTCGTCAACAATCACGACCTCGCCCGATCGGACAACGTAGTCGATGTCCTTGTCGAAGAGTGCGTGCGCTTTGACGCTGGCGTTGACGTGGTGGAACAATCGCGGATCGGCGGCGATGTTCTCGATCTCCATCATCTCCTCGATCATGTCCATGCCTTCTTCGGTAAGGCTGGCGCTGTGATTCTTCTTGTCCGCCGTGAAGTGGACCTCGGGTTGAAGCTGCTTGACGTATTCGTTGACCTTCGCGTACACGCTAACGTCTTCGTTCGACGGACCGCTGATGATGTGCGGGGTTCGTGCTTCGTCGATGAGGATCGAGTCGACTTCGTCAACGATCGCGAAGTTCAGCTCGCGCATGACGAGTTCGCCTTCGCTGAACGCCATGTTGTCGCGAAGGTAGTCGAAGCCAAATTCGTGGTTCGTTCCGTAAACGATGTCGCAGCCGTAGGCATCGCGTCGCGAACATGGCACCAGATTCATGTATCGCGGGTCTTCCATCGCGTTTGCGCCGGGCACGTAGAGGTAAGAACCGCCTAGCTCATCGCTGTCCTGGCTCTGGCCCTGGATGATTCCGACGCTCAGGCCCATGAAGTGGTAGATCGGCCCCATCCAGACGGCGTCTCGTCGAGCAAGGTAGTCGTTGACCGTAACAAGATGCGCGCCCTTTCCGGGCAGTGCGTTGAGGACCATCGGCGCGACGGCAACGAGGGTCTTTCCTTCACCGGTCTTCATTTCGGCGATTCGGCCCTGGTGGAGAACCGTTCCTCCGATCAGCTGAACGTCGAATTGGCGCATGCCGAGGGCTCGGCGACTGACCTCTCGGACAACCGCGAACACTTCGGGCAGCATCTTGTCGAGGCTTTCGCCGCCGGCAACACGCGACTTGAACTCGTGCGAAATTGCCTTGAGTTCATCGTCCGTAAGGTTGGTGTAGTTGGCTTCGAGGCCGTTGATTTTGGTGATGATCGGCGAGACGGCGTCTACGTCGCGTCGGCTAGTGTCGAAAAGTTTGCGTAAAAAGTTCATGTGAATAGGCCGGAGGTTTTCCGTGGGTTGGACCTCGCGCTAGGCGCAAGGGAAGGGAACCGAGGGGAGCGGGATTTTGCTCAGGCCACGGGTCCGGCACGGTTTCGGCGGCACTTTCTGCGGCCCGCCACTTCGCTTGGGCATTCATCGGAATCGATCCGAGTGCTCGGCTGTTTGGGCGCTTGCGCGGCGATGGGTTCCGGTTTTGCCGGGGTTTCGGGAATCTCCCGAGAAATTTCGTTCACCCACGCCAGCGTCAAATTCCGGCTCATGCGGCTGATGGCGAGTTGCCGAGCCGCGTCCGAAACGCTAGGGTCGTGTGCCCATGTGCCCTGCCAAAGGATCAGGAATAGGGCGGGAAGAAACGAAAACATGCGACTGCCTATTATGACGCTTGCCGAGGGAAGGAGATAACGGGGGCCTAACGCATTTGGATTAGGCGTCGTTCTTCGGGCCGTCCGCTCGATGGGCGGATGCAGCTATCAAGTTTGCCCCACGGTTCGCGATCCAGCTTCCGACTGCACCCATTACCAGGAGCAATACGATTCGAATGAGAATTCCCGCGAGGTTGGTTTGGGCGGTGTTGTAATTGATGTCCTTTCCGGTTTCGACACCAAGCGCTTGTGCTGGGGGAGTGCCGAACATTTGCAACGCGAGTTGGAAGGTGTAGCCGAGGATTGCGACGCCACCTAAAAAGGTGAGAAGTCCGAGCACCATGCTTAACGGATCGCGTCTCATGTTGGCATTATGGCGAGCTTAGCTCGGACTTGTTCCCTAGGCTTCGGTTATTGTCGTTTCGGCCTGCGCGGGATCCTTGAGCGTCCAGGCCGCCATCGCGGGGAACAGGATCGCGGCAGCACCCAATAGGTACGGGTATTCCGGTCGCGCCGCGAAAAGCGGGTTACCAATAATTGGGCCAACGAGGCGGGCTAAAGCGCCAAGGGACTGCGTGATCCCAAAGATTCCGCCTTGGATCTGAGGAGGCGCATTTCGGGAGACAAGGCTGGAAAGTGATGGCTGAGAAAGTCCGCTGCCAACACCCTGCAGGATGACAACGCCGATCACCGGAAGCCAAAGGGGTGCATAAGGAACGAGCGCCAAAGCGGGAACCAGCACGATCATCCCGACGCGCAGCAGGTTGATCTCCCCAAACTTGGCTTGGAGCTTCGGCAAAAAGCCGCCTTGGATGACGGCGCCGGTGACGCCGACGATTCCGAGAATGTAGCTTCCGTACTCCTTTGCGTGCGTGACGTTCAAGTGAAAGACCGATCTCGGATCGGCAAGTAGCCGGAAGAACGTGGTCTGTAACATCGCAAAGCCGAAGTTAAACGCGAAGAGCATGCAGAGCAGGAGTACCAAGCCCTTGGTGGTGAACGCAATTCGCATCTCTTGCATCCATGAAGCACGCTTGATCTCGGTCCCAGGTTTAAGGCTCTCGGGTAAGCCGAAAATGATGTAGACCGCGTTGATCAACGCGAGGCCGGCTCCGACGTAGCCGAGCAGCATTGGGGAATCGTTTCCAACCCGAATCAGCAATCCGCCGATGACTGGTCCGAGAATGAATCCCATCCCTAGGGCGGCTCCAACCAATCCGAGACCCTTTGCTCGATCCTGAGGAGCAGTAACGTCCGCCACATAAGCGAAGGCGACACCAAGGTTCGCGGCCGCAATGCCGGCGATGAGGCGACTGCCTAATGAAAGCCAAAATTCCGTGGCGTTCGCATAAACGACGTAGCTCAGAACAGACAAGATCGTCGTCGCGAGCAAAATCGGTCGACGGCCAATTCGGTCGCTCAGCCTCCCGAGGATTGGGGAAGCAAACAATTGACAAAGGCTGAAGCCGGCGATCAACAGGCCAACCATGTAGCCGACTTCGCGATTCGAACCCGCTTGGTCGAGGGGAACTTTGAGCATTTTTGCAGCAAGCGACTCTCCGCGCAGCTGCAAGTCCGGAATGAATAGTCCGAAGCTGAACAAGTCAAGGAACACGGTCAGCAGGATCCCTATGAGTAGTGAACGAGAAGGTGGGCTGGCCGTTGACTCAGACATGGGGCGTACTGAAGATTGTACTGGGTCGTCTGATAGAAGAACCGATCTACGGATTCAAGAATTCGTATTCTCAAGTCTGCCCCGGTGTTGTATAGTGGTACCGACCAGATGAGATGCCGACGTCCTATCTTGGCCGCGCTCGGGTGCGCACTTGCAACATTTGCATGGGCAGCGCCGTCCGACCCCGGCAGTGCAACCCCGAAAAGAGACCTCGTCATTTGGGGCGTCAGCATCGGAGCCGACTCGAAAGGCCAGAGTGCCGTGATCCGAGAGTTTGAGCGCCGAAACCCGGACGTGCGCGTTCGAATCCTGAGCATGGGCGCGGGTCAGATGGACCCACAGAAGTTGATGACGAGCATCGTTGGGAATGTTGCTCCCGACGTGATCAACCAAGACCGCTTCACGATTGCCGACTGGGCGAGCCGCGGCGCATTCCGGTCGCTCGACGACTTGATTGAGCGGGACAAAGACAAAGATCCCCTTACTCCCAAATTTGAGGACTACTACGAGGCGCCTTGGAAAGAGGCGATGTATGACGGCAAGATTTATGCCATCCCGACCGGTGCCGACAATCGCATCCTCTACTGGAACCGAAAGATCTTTCGTGAGCAATCGGCCCAACTTACTGCGGCTGGCCTCGATCCGAGTCGCCCCCCGCGAACCTGGGCCGAACTGCTCGCTTACAGCAAAGCGCTTACCATCCGAAACAGCGACGGTTCGCTAAAGCGAGCAGGGTTCATTCCGAACTTCGGCAATGCATGGTTGTACATGTATTCCTTCCAGAACAACGCCGACTTCATGACGGCGGACGGGAAGAAGTGCACGTTGTACAGCCCGGCCAGCGAGGAAGCCCTCAACTTCATGAAGGAGGGCTACGAACTCCTCGGGGGTTACGAGAACGCGAAGTCATACGAATCCGGATTCCTTGGCAAAGAGAACGATGCGTTCATAACCGGCAAAGTCGCCATGAAGATTGATGGCGACTGGATCTTGAACGACCTGTCCCGCTACGCACCACAACTTGAATTGGGTGCGGCCCCACCGCCGGTACCCGAAGATCGATTCAACAAGGTCGGTCGATTCAAGGACGAGAAAGACACGTTTATCACTTGGTTCGGTGGCTTCTCCCTCGCCGTCCCGAGAGGGGCCAGAAATGTTGCTGACGGCTGGGAGTACATCAAGTTCGCTACCAGCACTGAGGGCCGCATGATCGAGTACGCCGCCCAAAGGGATTGGGAGCGTCGCCGTGGTCGGACCTTCATCCCACGAATGCTCGCAAGCCGAAATGCCAACGAGCAAGCGTTCGAGCGATTTAAGCCAGCCGACAAAAAGTTTGCCGATGCGCTGTCCATGCACATCGAAATGGCACCCTATGGCAAGGTTCGCCCTGCAACGTTTGTTGGCCAAACCTTGTGGAGCGAACACGTCAAGGCCATGGAAGCCGCCTTGTATGGAAAGGCAAGTTCTAAGGATGCGCTTGTGGCTGGACAAATGGCCGTTCAGCGCGAGCTCGATGCTTTTTACAGCAAATCGAACTACCCGGTCATCGACCTCGCCATTCCAACTTACATCGCAATTGGCGTTCTCGTCATCGCACTTGTCGTTGGTGGCATTTGGTTTTCTAGACTCAAACTCGGGCGGCTGGCGAAGAACGAGGCAATGTGGGCCTACCTGTTCGTTGCACCCTGGGTCATCGGGTTCGTCGTCCTGACGCTTGGCCCGATGATCGCTTCGCTGTTCTTCAGCTTCACCCAGTACGACGTTTTGAACGAAGCGCGCTGGGTTGGGCTCAGGAACTACCAGGAGATGTTCACCAGCGACCGCACAACGGTTCTGAAGGCTTTCAGTAACGCGGCTTACTTAGCCATCGTTGGCGTTCCACTAGGCCTCGCAACGGGCCTCGCGGTAGCAATGCTGCTGAACGTTTCCACGAAGGGGATGCGGTTCTACCGAACCCTCTTCTACATGCCCGCCATCGTCCCGGTCGTGGCAAGTGCGGTGCTTTGGACTTGGGTGCTCACGCCAGATCCGAGCAAGGGACTCATCAACTCATTCTGGAAAGAGACCTTAACGGCCTGGCTGGCCGTGCCGCCCCCGACTTGGCTTCAGAGCGCGGACTGGGCAAAGAACGCGTTGATTTTGCAGGGACTATGGGGTGCTGGAAGTGGGATGCTCTTGTGGCTCGCGGGACTGAAGGGCGTGTCGACGACCCTGTACGAAGCCTCCGGTCTGGACGGCGCAACCCCGAGACAGCAATTCTGGAACGTGACGTTCCCGATGCTGACTCCGATCGTATTCTTCAACTCGGTCATGGGCTTCATCGGTGCCATGCAGGAGTTCGACCGGCAATACGTCATGAAGCCCTCGAAAGATGGCCCAATCGGACCGGATGACGCGCTCTTGACTCCGGTGTATCACCTCTTTCGAAACGGTTTTGCCTTCTTTAAGATGGGCTACGCCTCGTCGCTCGCCTGGTTGATCTTCGTGGTCATCATGGTGCTGACCTTCACCCAGTTCCGGCTCCAAGATCGCTGGGTCCACTACGAGACAGACAAGTGATTACTCCCCAGTTTCTATTTGCCATTGGGACCCTTCTTGCCTGGATCGGCTGGGGATTAGCGCTTTCGGCGGTTGCCAAATTGGCCCGCTATTTTGGTGGCGATCCACGAATTGATCGTCCAACCGAGCTTCGGCGTGCCTTCATCTCGACCGGGCTTGGTGGCGTTGCCCTTCTCGCCAGTAGCCAAACCAACCTTTTGACGCCAACGAAAGCTACCGGAGTTTGGCGGTTCCCGCTCACATGGTTTGTCATGCCGTTCACGGCTTGGCTCATGGCCATCGCGGTGGTGATGATCGCGGTTCGAAGCGTCCAATCATTCCTTGCGATCACGCCTGAGGAACGGAAGGAGAAGCTTCAAACCCTCTTCGGTTGGGTGATCGTGATCGGCATCTCCGGCACGCTGTATTTCACCGATTCAACTTCAAAGATCGAGGTTCTGACTGGCGGGATCGAACTTGCGCCGGCAACCGGCGCGGGACTCCTGTTCCTCGCCGTCGCGGCGGTCGCTGGCATGACCTTGGCGGCGCAGGCCACGAGGTCTCGGGAAATGGCACGCGGGCTGATGAGCCAGCTCATGCTGTTGGTTGGTTCCTTCGTCTTCGGAATTCCGTTTGTTTTCGCGCTCGTCACCAGTTTTAAGGAGGACCAAGATATGGTCTCACCTTCCGGCGGGATCGTTTGGATCCCCCGGGTGCAGCAAACCGTCCCGTACCTGGACAAGAAAACCCCTCTCTACGCGGCTGACTTTAACGGCAAGGCAGTCCAAGCGACCGTGCTCGATCGAAACGCCGATGGCACCGTAACGGTTGACATTTTTAAGCCGCTCTCGATTCGAGGAACGACGTTCCAAACCGATCCGGCGAAGCTGAAAGAAATCCCGCGCGACGCGCCCATCGTCACCGCCCAGTTGAATTCGAAAGAAGTCACCGGATTTGTGACGGAGGAGCTGGAGGACGGTCGAAGGCGAGTTGAGATCACCGAACCTGCGTCGATGAAAGGGCAAGTGCAAGTATTTGAGCCCGCGCAGGTTCAGACCGTTCGAAAGGCCGGGCTGCGTTGGCAAAACTACGAAGACACCTTTAGCTATCTGCCGCCAGAAACGAACAACGGATTGGTGTATCTCAAGAACACCCTCATCCTCGTCATCTTCTCCGTCATCGGAACGATTCTGAGCTCGGCGATCGTGGCGTATGCCTTCTCGCGCATGTCATTCCCCGGAAAGGAAGCGCTGTTTAAGCTATTGCTCAGCACGATGATGCTGCCGGCCGCGGTCACGCTTCTGCCCCAGTTCTTGATCTTCCGTGGGCTCGGTTGGATCGATACTCTGTTCCCGCTCTGGGTGCCCGCATTCTTCGGAAGCGCGTTCAACATCTTCTTGCTGCGGCAGTTCTTCAAGAACATTCCGATGGAGCTTGAAGATGCTAGCAAGATCGACGGATGTTCTTACATTCGAACCTTCTGGGACATCATGCTTCCGCAGATCAAGCCCGCCCTGGCGGTTATCGCAATTTGGACCTTCATGGGGGCTTGGAACAACTTCATGGGGCCGCTGATCTACATCAACTCGCCTGAGAACATGCCGCTGAGCTATGCGCTTCAGCTTTTCCAAGGCGAACGATCTGGCGAGCCGGGCTTGCTCATGGCCTTCAGCGTCATGACGATGATGCCGGTGTTGCTCCTGTTCTTCTTCGCCCAGCGCTACTTCATCGAAGGCGTTACGCTGAGCGGATTGGGCGGTCGCTAAAGCTTCAGATAAGCCTTCATTTCGGCGAACTTCTTTGGGCCAATGCCTTTGATCTTGAGAAGTTCGTCGATGCTGGCGAACCCGCCGTAAGCCTGTCGATAGTCGACAATCCGTTGGGCCGTCGCGGGTCCGATTCCCGGAAGCGCCTGAAGTTGGTCTGCGCTGGAGGTGTTGAGCGAGATGGCGCGGGCCGGCGGGACTTTCTTTCCGCTAGATGGTTTCTTGACCGGCGATTCGCTGGGGCGAGATGCGACGTACTCCGGCGGCATCGCAAGCGGAAGCGGTGCAAGGCTTCCACCCATCGGTGCAGGGCGCGATGATTTGGCCACGCGACTTCCGGACGGTTGACCGGCTCGGGTTGCAACCGGCTTGGCTACTTTTCCTTTTTGGGAAACGAAAATTTGGCTACCGTCGATCACTTTTGCGGCGAGATTCAATCCGTTCAGGTCGGCGTTCTTGGTGGGTTTCGCTTTTGCAATCGCTTCCTTGAGCCGGGTTGAAGTGGAAAAAGTGTAAATGCCGGGCAACTGGACGGCTCCGGTGATGTGAACGACGGCCTCGGTTGGTCGTGCGGTTTTGCTTTCAACTTTCGGCTCGCTGAGGGCTGCATCCCAGCGCATGGGGGCGGGCGCTTGCCTTGAGCTCGTCGCCCAATAACCAAATCCGGCAGCAACAATTAGGCCGACAAGAGACGCAAAATTCCGGCCGGTTTGGTTGAATTTGCCGTCTAAGCCGCTCAAGTCTTGCCTCTAGGGCAATTTTAGACCAAGTTCAACATGGCCCAGCGCCAACCGCGGATCGAAACGAAACACTCCGGCGCGGCGAGGGAATTCAACATTCGTTCGAGAATCAATGCGGCGATATGGATGGTGGTTCCGCGACCTTTCTGAACGCCGATCACTACGTCTCGTTCGGCATCGGTCATCCGCATAAGCCAACCCACCGCTTTGCCAACCTCTTCGTAATCCAGTCGCGCGCCGTGGACTTCGTTGGGCCGCCAATCGGCCCAGCCTTCGCGAACGCAAACGAGATCGGTACCAGGGGCACCCAGGCAGACGATTTTGCCCGGATCGGCCGGATTGATCGCGGTGCCAATCGTGTCATCGATCCAACTGGAAGCGCGCATGATTTCCGCCGGGCCCGGCGTTTCGACCGAAAGCAGTTCTCCGCGAAGCTGAAGCGTTCCAATCCCGAAGCTCTTTTCAAAGCTCTTGACCCAACCGCCTTCGGTTCGAGTTGCTTGCACAACCTCGGTGCTTTGTCCGCCTGGATCAATGATGGTGATCCGGTTTGATTCGGCAAAGGCGGCGTCATCTGCCACGGCAAGAAAGCCGAGCTCAGCCTCTTGTACATCCGAAAGCACGGTCACCGGAGTTCCTTGCAGAGTTGCCGCCGCCAAAAACTCGTCGGAATTTTTTGCAATCCGTAAAGCAGCCGTGCCTCCCGCGAAAATGGTGGTTGCACCGGCAGCTTCTGCCGTGGCCCAAAAGTCGGCCAAGACGGCCAACGTTTCTGCTTGACGGTGGGCAAGTAACGTCCCGCTTTGCCTAACCCCGTCGCCAAGCAGCGTGACCTTGCTGCGTTCTGAGACTGCGTGCCAGCCAGATTCCGATTTCTCGGCAACCAAGAGCAGAATGGATCCCGATCCAACGTCGATTACGGCTTTACGCACCCGGTCAGGGTACCGCCGCCGTTCGCTTGCCGGCGTCAGTCGCGGGAATTGAAGAGGGTAATTTGAAGCGGTGGCGAAACTCCTTGGCATCGACATCGGCACTTCCGGCTGCAAAGTCATCCTTATCGACGAGACCGGCAAAGTTCTCAAGCAAGCATCGGCCGAGTACCCACTGAGTTCGCCTCAGCCCCTATGGTCCGAGCAGAACCCCGAGGATTGGTGGACGGGAGTCGAAAAGTGTTTGGCCGAAATTGGCGAGCCAAACCCCGATGCCATCGGTATTGCGGGGCAAATGCACGGCGCGGTGTTCCTCGACGAAAACGACGCCATTATTCGACCCGCGATTTTGTGGAACGACCAACGCACGGCAGAGGAGTGCGCCGAGATTGACGCCACCGTCGGAAAGGCGCGCATGCGGGACATTACTTTCAATCCGCCGCTGACCGGTTTCCAATTGCCAAAACTCGTTTGGCTTCGAAACCATGAACTGAGCAAGTATTCGCAGCTCCGTTCGCTGTTGCTGCCGAAGGATTACATTCGATTCCGGCTTACCGGCGAAAAGGTGACGGAAGTGAGCGATGCAAGCGGGACGAGCATGTTGGATGTCACGACTCGAGACTGGTCAACAGAAATTCTTTCTGCGCTTGAAATCGACGCCACGATCTTGCCAAGGGTCGTTGAATCGGACGAAGTTACCGGCCATACGAAAGCCGTTGCCGGTCTCTCGGCGGGAATCCCCGTCGTCGGTGGCGGTGGCGACCAGGCCGCCGCGGCGGTTGGGACCGGTGCGGTTTCACCCGGCATCATCAGCGTCAGTCTCGGAACGAGCGGCGTGGTCTTTACTTCCGTCGAAAAGCCGATTCACGATGCCACGGATGCGACGCACACCTTCTGCCACGCGAACCGAGGCTGGCATCGCATGGGCGTCATGCTAAGTTGTGGGGGAGCGGTGCGCTGGCTTCGCGACACCCTGTTCGCCGATTCACCGTTCGATGACGTCACGGCAATGGCGAGCAACGTCCCCGTTGGAAGCGGCGGATTGACCTTTGCGCCTTACCTAGCGGGCGAACGAACGCCGCAGAACGATCCGTACCTCCGAGGAGCATGGGTCGGTCTAACCTTGGCGGCCGGTCGAGCCGAAATGGCCCGGGCGGTTTTTGAAGGGGTCACCTTCGGCCTGATGGACGGATATCGTGCTCTCGTCGGCGAGGGTGCCGGAGAAGCAGAAGTACGAATCACCGGCGGCGGAGCAAAGAGCCCGTTCTGGGCGCAAATGATTGCGGACGTTTTCCAGGCCAACTGTGCCAGCTTGGAGACCGACGAGGGTCCGGCATTTGGAGCCGCCATTCTTGCCGGCGTTGGCGTCGGAATTTGGCCAAATGTGTCCGTGGCGTGCGCCGCAACGGTCCGTTCTCGGGCGGTTACGGTGCCTAGCGGGCTGGATTATTCCGAAAGTTACGGAAGATTTTCAGAAATCAGCGCTCCGTTACAGAAATGGTGCACACGTTACCGGTCATAATTCCGTCGTACGCCTAGGTTGTTGCCAGAGTTTCTGACTCTGGTACATTCAAGCCTCAGCCGTAGGAGCTTTTTCCTGTTTCCCATGACCATCGACCAGAACCAGACGCCTGCGGAGGCGGACACCAACGTGACCCCCGAAGCTATTCAGGCGCCCGACATTGAAGCCGTGACCACCGATGCCGTTGTACCAACGGTAGACACCCCCGATACATCATCGGACGTTGCGGAGGCAGCGTTGGACTCAGCCATTTCGACCACTGAAGCGCCCGTTACTGAAACCGTCGCCGAAGTTGTCGAGACAGCACCTGTAGTCGAAGAAGCTTCTGCGGAGCCCGTAGCCGTAGCTGCCGAACCACAGGCAGCCGAAGTTCCTTCTTCGGACCAGGCAGCAAATGATGTCGCCGCCGTAGCTGCGCTTGCGAGCGAATCGCCCGCACCAGCCGTTGAAGAGCCAGTGAATGCTGGCGTCAGCGTCGATCCGGGCGGAATGGACCTCTTTGATGCGTTCATGAGCGGCAACTTCGCCGTTGATGGCGACGGTGCCGAAGGCGGATTTAAGCGACTCAGCAAGGGTGAGCGAATTGAAGCCACGGTCATTCAGATTGAGAACGACCGCGTCTTCGTGAACCTCGGTACGAAGTCGGAAGGAATTCTCCCTCTCGAAGAGCTCAGCGACGAGAACCTGACCACTGCTATCGGTCAACTCGTTGTTGGACAGAAGATCAACGTTGTCGTCCTTCGGCCAGAAGGCGCGGAAGGCAACCCGATCGTTTCGAAGAAGCGCGCAGATTTTGAAGAAGTTTGGGATCGCGTTGAGCGAGCTCACCAGTCACAAGAAACCCTTAACGCCATGGTCGTCGACCGGGTCAAGGGCGGATTGGTGGTCGACGTCGGCGTGCGCGGATTCGTTCCGGCAACCCACGTCGGCAGCGGCAAGCTTCGCAATATCGAAAAGTATGTTGGGCAGGTTCTCTCGCTCAAGGTGCTCGAGATCGATCGAGACCGACGAAAGGTTGTTCTTTCGAACCGAGTTGCTGAGGAAGAGAACAAGGCGGCCGCTAAGGAAGCCATCTTCACCACGGCAAAGCCGGGCGACATTCTTGAAGGAACGGTTCGACGACTTGCCGATTACGGCGCATTCGTCGATCTTGGCGGCGTGGATGGCCTCCTGCACATCTCAGAAATGAGCTGGGCTCGAATCAACCACCCGAAGGAAATGTTCAAGGAAGGCCAGGAAATCAAGGTTATGGTTCTCCGACTGGATCCGTCCGTTGGAAAGATCAGCCTTGGCCACCGACAGGTGCTTCCAGATCCTTGGAACCTCATCAAGGACAACTACCGAAAGGGCCAGAAGCTCACGGTCAACATCAGCCGAATCGTTCAGAGTGGTGCGTTTATTCGCTTGCCAGAAGGTGCGGAAGCCTTCATGCCAGTCAGCGAAATGAGCGTTCGCCGAATCCGAAAGCCACAGGACGTGGTTGAGGAAGGTCAGGTCGTCGAGGCAGAGATCATTGATCTGCGAACCGAGGACCGACGAATGGTTCTCTCGATGCGGTCGCTCGGTGGCGGTGCAGAACTCCGACCTGGCGCGGAAGTCATGGAAGATGACGGACGCGGCATGCGCGGACGACGCAACAGCAAGACCGGCCGACGAGAAGGCGATGATGATGACGCTTCCGGCAGCCGACGCGGCGGATTCAGCAGCGGTGGTGCAACCATCGGTGAGCGACTTGGAATGCTCAAGGGCCTTCTCAACCGAGAAGAACCAGCAGAAGAGAAGCCAGACGACGCGGCCGAAGAGCCAGCAGAAGCCTAAGTCTGCGAACTTAAAGAGGTCCGGCATAATGTGCCGGGCCTCTTTTTTCGTATGAACCCCGGACCTTTCCCCGATCCATCCTCATTGCGCTATCGCATTGCGATCACAGGCGGCATTGCAGAGGGGAAGAGCACGGTTCTGCAAATGATTCGTGAGGCGGGCTATCACACCGAGAACGCCGACCTAATCGCGAGAGACGTACTGAATTCGCCTGAAGTGGCCGCCGAGGTCCTGGCGGCGCTTGGAACCACCGAACCGGCCGCGCTCCGTAGCCTGATCCGAAACTCAGACGCTGCCCGCTCGACTCTGAACGGAATCACGCACCCGCGCATTATTCAGCGGCTCGTGGAAGGGCGACCGGGGTTCTACGAAGTCCCTTTGCTGTATGAAACTTGCATTGCGAGTGCCTTCGACCAAGTCTGGGTTGTGACCTGCGGCCAGGCCGAACAGATGGCAAGATTGGTCGCGCGATACGGTTCAGAAGCCGAGGCGAAGGCAATGACGGACACTCAACTCCCAAGTTCGGTTAAGAGTTCCCTCGCCGATCGAGTTTTTCGAACCAATCTCGGTCTACAAACCGTCCGGGACCTTGTATCAGACTCGATCTTAAACCTGGGTTAACCTTAGGTTGCTTGCGCGAAAGTATCGTGCTATACTCGCCGTGCCCTTGCGGTTAGGTCTTCGGACCTGATTGTAAGTGCCCAGCGATCGCGGGTTAAAGATCAAGGCAGAGGGTTAACACAATTGATGGAGATCAGAGGAAGGACTCAGCGCTCCGGATTGAAGGTCGCCGATCGGCGCTTGAATCCGCAAACAGGGGGCGATCGCCCAAATTTCAAGAGGATGTACATGGAGGACGCGTCAAAGTGAGGCGATTCATAGATTCACTGCCCGGAAGGGTTATCAGCCAACTGGTCGTCCTGGCCTTACTGTTGCCGACTTTGACTCTTGGCCTACTCGCTCGGGCGATGGCGCAGGATGGAGTCGGTGGCATTCGAACGCCGCGAAATTTCGTAGCTGTAGTTGAGTTCAACAACCTGAAAGAGGGTGGAACGGACTACGGTGCACGAGCACAAGCGGCCTTGATTGGCGAATACGCCAAGGTCGGGGATCCAGATCTCGAACTTTTGCCGCAGGAGGTTGTCAAATTGGCAATCGACCGCCTTGGGGTGGATTCACCACCAAAGGGCTTGGTCAACCTACTGCGCGTGGCCCAAGAAGCTAAGGCGACGCGAGTCGTGACTGGCGACGTCGTGGACTACATGATCCGCGAAGTTAGTGGCGGCAAACAGGCCGTCGTATCGGTTCGTGTTGTTGTTTACGATGTTGCCTCTGGCCTTACGGTCAACGGCGCAGCGGTTAAGGGCGAATCCACGATTCGACCTAGTTCGGTTGACAATCGATCTCTCGTCAACGATGCCATCAGCCAGGCTGCTAGCGTTGCGATTAGAGACATCACTGCTCGACGGCTTCCATTTGGAACGGTCATGAACACGCTCACTACGAGCGCTCTGATCAACCAAGGAACGCGAACTGGATTCCGGCCTGGAATGCAGGTCATCGTCAAGCGAGGGCGCGAGCAGGTTGCTACGGCTCGCATCTCAGAAGTCGAGCCAGATAGCTCCACGATTCAGATTCTCAACTCGAGCAAGGGCCTCAAGCCTGGCGACCGCGTTGAAGCGATCTTTACGGTTCCTGCGGTTGCTGCAGGTTTCACCGCTACAGGTCAGCCTCGAATTGAGCGACCTCGAAAGTCGGGCAACCCAAGCGGCCTCATCACGGCTTTGATCGTTCTCGGTCTTGCTGCTGTCCTTCTGGGCGGCGGTAACTCCAGCGGCAACAATCCGACTTCGGATGTTTACGCTCAGACCTACATGGATGCGACTCTCGCTCCAGAAGACAGCGCGATTCAGATCAACTGGCGCATCAACGGCTTCTCAAACGGCCGAGACAAGGTTCGCTGGCAGGTTTGGCGAACGGACGTTCCAGAAGCTCCGGTCACTTTTGCTCAGGGTTCAGATAGTCAGGTTATCAACCGAAGTACGGACAATGCGACCACGAGCTTTACGTGGCTGCAGAACACCGGTACCCCAGTTGGTCAGTGCTATTCCAGCCCGGGCGACACGTCCGGCACGTTCCGACCTGTAACGGCCGGTACGGTCTACAACTACTCGGTCGAATTGGTTCAGGCCATTGACACGCTCAATGACCCTAACCAGACGGGTGGCGGCGGTACGGCCGGTAACACTGGCACCGCTGGGAATACCGGTACGGCTGGTAACACTGGCACCGCTGGGAACACTGGAACGGCAGGCACGACTGGAACGACTGGTGCTACTGGCACCACCGGAACCACGGGTACGACTGGAACCACTGGCACGACGGCTACGACCGGCACCGCTGGTACCACTGGTACCACCTCGCAGACGATCTGCTGGGTTCTCTCGGACCGAGTTGCAGCACGTGGATCGGCAACGGCTCTTCGCCGACCAACCCCATCTGCTCCAACGGACGGCGCTCAGCTCAACGGCGTCAATGTCTTCTCCTTCGCAGTCACCGGAGCGACTGGATTCAACACCCAGCTCGAAGCGGTTCTGGAGTTCTCGAACGACATTAACTTCGCTCAGCGCAATACGGTGATCGTTGCTCGAAAGAGCACGCGAGTCGGACCAGATAGCTTCCCGTCGGTGGACGTAGGTTCCGCGACGATTCCAGCAGCAATCCGAACGGCCGCAACCGTGTTCTGGAGAGTTGGAATCCGAAACGCATCAGACAGGCCTGGCGTCAAGCCAGAGCGCAACGGATGGGGCGCGTATGTTTACAGCCTCAGCCGAACGTTCAAGCCACCAGTTGGTCCTCCAGATCCACCTCAGTAAATCGAAGGATTTGCCTCTCGGAGTGACCCTTTAACCCGCTTAACCCCGTCTAATACGCGGGGTTAAGCCTTCAGCACCTAGGAACTGAATCATGCGCGTTAGAAATAAAAGTTTTGGAATTGCCGCTCTCATCGCGTGCAGTGCCTCCGTATTTGCCCAAGGTGGAGCGTCGTTCGACCCCGCTTGCTGGCCGCCAATGAGTACGACGGGTCCTAGCACGGACTACCTCGTTTATAAGCTCACCGATGACGTACCGTTCATCGCCGGACCGCAAACGAACAACTTCCTGTTCGGCGTGTCCATCGGTGTCAGTGGAACCGACACGTACGGCAACAACTGCATAGCTCCTAACGGCGCTACGTTCAACACCCCTGGCCGATTCGGATTCACCGTCGGCTCGGTAGGTTCGATTCAGACCACGGCAGACGATTTTCTTCGCATCAACTTTGGAATGCCCTACATGGTTGGCGGCTCCATTGGTTACACGATGCTCATTCAGCAGAACGCCGACGGCACCAACCAACAAAAGATCCGGTTTGGTGGCAACGGTATTCGACTTGCCTTCGTTGGTGCCAGTGACCGCTACTGTATCACCGAAACCGAAGCTGACGACTTCACGATCCGACTTCAGACGGATGTTATTGGCGACGCCGCACGCATGAGCTATCGCCTCACCAATAACGCGACGGAAATCCGCCGCGCCGGCCTGTGGATGGGCAGCGAGATTCAGCTGACCGACCAGAACGGATTCAGCGGAATCCCTGGTTACGTCTTCGCTCCAGGTTTCCGACCGTTCACCGTTCCAAAGCGCTTCCGACGTGGAGCCGACGGTACGACGCTTGACGCTGAAGGCGTACAGATTCTTCCGATGCCGAACACGATGTCGTTCGGAATCAACCAGGAACTCGCCTACGGTCTTCAGGTCGTTACCACGCCGGGAACCAGTAACGGACGGCCAACGAGCGATCAGACTCCTTCGGACGAAATCGCGATCGGTAACTCTGACTTCGGTGCTGCAGACAACGGACTGATTGGTAACTTCACCAACAACGGCGCCACCATGCCGGACCAGCTGATCTCGCCTGACGTTCTCGTAAGCGACTGGGCGTTCCTTCAGAAGTGGAATCCAGAGGTTGTGGCGGCGGGCGGTTCTCGAACCATCAACGCTTACTACAAGACCACCTGGGGAGTTGCCGACTATGCCGCACCATTCGCGGTTGTCGCCGACGCACCACCGGTCATCACGACGGCTGCTGGGGATGCAAACACCCTGACGCCAAACCCATACACCTTCCGAGTGTATGTGGACAACACTCGGGGCTACTCGACGATCGATCGAGAGTTCACGCTGACGAATGTCCGCGTCGAATTGAATCTGCCACCAGGAATGTCCGATGCCGCTGATGCTTCCCGAACGAAGATCACGCGAGTCATCAACCAGATTCTTCCGCGAAACATTGGCTTCGTTGACTTCCAAGTCCAAGTCAGTGACGAAGCGAACGGAATTCTTCCGTACACGGTTAAAGTTGACTCCGCCACTGGAGCTTCGAAGACCCTGACCGGTTCGATCAACGTCGCAACCACGCCTCGACTTGGCCTGCCAGCAACGGCTAACCTCGTGGGCTCCCCATGGACCTACCAGGTCACCAACTGGGAGACAATTCTTGGCCTCCAGGTCAACCAGGACTTCCAAGCCTTCACCTACGATCCAGCTCAGCGCGAATACGTGATCCAGACTGGACCACAGCGAGGACGCGGAACTTGGCTCGTCTTCGGTCAGCCACAGGGAACCGTCGTTCTCGGCGGATCTCCAACCACGCCTGCCGACACCACTACCGGTGCCGCGCCACAGACTCTTCAGTCTGGTTGGAACCTGATCGCAAACCCATACAACTTCGCTGTTCCTCTCGGACAGTTGAGTGGTATCTCGGCTGCCGATCCAGGCAACGTTCTCACCTTCCAAGAGTTGGTTAACGCCAGCTTCGTGAGCGGATCGCTTGCTTACTGGGACAACACCAGCCCAACGCCGGAGTACAAGTACGTCTCCAACGCGACGGACCTGATTCTTCCGAACAAAGGCTACTGGCTGTTCGTGAATACCCAGCAGCAGCTCACGCTCTCGTTCCCACCGGTCTTCGAACCGTTCCTCCCAAGCGGTGCCGCTGTTCAAAGCAACTCGGCTAAGTTCTGGAAACTCCAGCTTTCGGCTCGAACCGACAAGATGGTTGATGCTCAGAACTTCGTTGGAATCGCAGCGAGCGCAGCGGCCGCCGAAAAGGCAACTGCCTACGAAGCTCCGATCGCTCCGCTTGACGGCGCAATCAGCCTCTCGATCCGACAAGAAAAGGGTGGCAAGGTTGAAAAGCTTGCTCAGTCCCTCGTTGAGAAGGTCGCTAAGCAGTCCTGGAACGTCGAGGTCTACACGAAGGAAGCCGGTCCGGTAACAGTTACTTGGCCAAACCTTGCTGGCGTGCCACGTAACGTTCAGTTCCGCATCACCGATAAGGCCACCGGCCGATCCACGAACCTTCGACGAGCATCGGGCTACACCTTCCAGGCAGAATCCCGAACCACGCGACAGTTCACGGTCGAAATGGAGCCAGGCGCCGCCGCCCGACCAGTCATCGGAATGGTGACTGCAGTTCGAAGCAGCAAGCTTGCCAACGCTCCGCTCAACATCACCTACACGCTCTCCTCTGAGGCAACCACGACGGTCCGAATCCTGAGCGGTGGTCGAGAGATCAGCACGGTGGTTCGAGCTCGAGCCGACAAGACCGGTCAGAACTCAATCGTCTGGAACCTCCGAGATGGAGCGAACCGAGCGGTTGCTCCTGGACCTTACACGGTTGAAATCACTGCGGAATCGGCAGACGGCGAACGCGTCCGACGCTTCTTCCCAGTCAACGTCACCCGATAAGAAAACTGTGGCCGCGCGACGTACTTCCGTCGCGCGGCCTTCGTCTATCTCATAGGCCC
>Ga0164295_10000327_pt1 | contig 40402 bp, 38 predicted proteins | sample GEODES006metaG_FD_111798 | JGI IMG/M metagenome (GOLD analysis project Ga0164295, IMG submission 111798) | Oligotrophic lake water microbial communities from Sparkling Lake, Wisconsin, USA - GEODES006 metaG | ecosystem: Environmental > Aquatic > Freshwater > Lake | place: USA: Sparkling Lake...
AGATCAACCGGTTTGCCGCGGGAGTCGCCGAACTCGCTCCGCGGATGCCGGAATGGCTTCGCGGTGACGATCACGCGATCGTCACCAAGGAGGCCGGCGAGTTCGCCGCGAGCGGCGCACCGAGGGATCTTGCGTACACCGTGGCCTCCGGTCTCTATCAGTACAGCCTGCTGGATGTGATCGACATTGCCGACATCGTCGAGCGCGACCCGGCTGAGGTCGCCGACACCTACTTCGCGCTGATGGACTACCTGGGTACCGACGGGTTACTGACGGCGGTGTCGGGCCTGCCACGCGATGATCGCTGGCATGCCCTGGCCAGACTGGCGATTCGCGACGATATCTACGGTTCATTGCGCGCGTTGTGTTTTGACGTGCTCGCGGTCGGGGAGCCGGATGAGAGCGGGCCGGACAAGATCACCGAGTGGGAGCACGGCAATGGTTCGCGGGTGCAACGGGCACGCCGGACCCTCGCCGAGATCTATGCCGGTGACGCACGTGACCTGGCAACCCTTTCGGTGGCGGCCCGCCAGATCCGCAGCATGACCCGGACTACCGGAACGGGAACGAGTGGCTAACGGATTCACCACCGGTGTGCGAGTGCGCTGGTCGGATATTGACATGTATCAGCACATCAATAACGCCACGATGGTGACAATCCTGGAGGAGGCGCGGGTCGACTTCCTGCGCGAGCCCTTTGCCGATGACGTCTCGACCATCGGGCTGTTGATCCACGAGGTTCAGGTGCTCTACAAAGGTCAGTTACGGCTTGCCGATTCGCCCCTGCAGGTGACGATGTGGACCAAGCGGTTACGCGCGGTCGACTTCACTGTCGGCTACGAGGTCCGGGCGGTCGATGCCGACCCGGAATCCAAACCTTCCGTGATCGCCGAGACCCAACTCGCGGCCGTGCACATCGATGAGCAGCGGTTGGTTCGTCTCTCGCCATCGCATCGGGAATACCTGCAACGCTGGCTGCGGTGAGCGATCTCAGCGGTCCGCGACCGGGAGTGCCCGAACGTGGCGTCTGGGTACCCGATCCCGCCCACCGCCAGGATCTGGCGGTCTTTGCCGAACATGCCCAGCGCCTCGATGATGCCGCTGTGATCCGCCTGCATACCCGAACCGATGATCTGGTGGGCGCCTGGGTGGTGACCGGATTTGATGTACTCGCAGCCAGGGTGGTTGCCGGCCGTATTCGTCCGCTCGATTTCTCCTGTGCTGCAGAAAGATTGGCGTCTGGGTTGCGCGCCGCCGATGACACAGGCTTCTATGATCCCGGGTATCCGATGGACTCGGCATGGCGCGGTGTTCTACCCCCTGAGGGCGGGTTCGTCCACCTCGATGATGTCCCGGTCTCGGTGTGCGTCGAACTCGCGCGGGCCGGGGCCGACCTGGCCCGCGAACACGGCAGTGCGCACGGGCCCCCGGCGTCACTGCTGGATCAGGAAGTGTTGCAGGTCGGTACGGGTCCGTCGGTGGTCGGCGTGCCGATGCGGTGCGTGCTCGCGTTGGCGGCTATGCGATTCCTGCCCGAAACCAGTCCGGAGGGTGACGCGGATGTTGTGCGGGTCCGGGTGTTGCCCGCGTGGCTGCGGATCGATGCCCGGTTCGGTTCGGTGTTTCGCCGTCGGGGCGATCCGGCCCTGGTGCTGCGCTGAGCTGTCCTCAGAACGCGGAGTTCACCATCGACTGCGCAGCCAGTTCCAGGTAGGTCAATAACTCGCGGCGGTGTTCGTCGTCCAGCGTTGTGGAGTCGATTGAGGCGACCGCGGTGTGCATGCAGCGCAACCAGGCGTCGCGCTCGATGAACCCGATCTGGAACGGCGCGTGCCGCATCCGCAGCCGCGGGTGACCGCGCTGATCGGAGTAGGTCCGGGGACCACCCCAGTACTGCTCGAGGAACATCCGCAGCCTGTCCTCGGCGCCCTCCAGGTCGTCCTCGGGATACAGCGGCCGCAGCACCTCGTCGTCGCTGACCAGCTCGTAGAATCGCGACACGATGGTGCGGAACGTCGCAGCGCCGCCTACCGCGTCGTAAAAGGTCTGCGGAGTCTCGGCCACTGCTCCATCTTGGTGCATTGGCTGACGTGCGCGTGAACACGGTGCAAATACGCGTGCGATCAGAGCCGATCCATGGTGGACTGGTTGCTGGAGGACGCATGGCGCAGCGTAAACGGAACCGCGGTCACCGTGCCGCGGCGGGCTCAATCGGGCCCATATCCGGCTCTGGCCTGCACAGTTCGGGCCTGCACAGTTCCGGCCTCCACAGCGTTGACACCCTGCCGCCGCCGTCGGAGCGGTCGGTGTGGGGGCGTCGCCGGGTGCTCCTGCTTAACTCCACCTACGAGCCGCTCACCGCCCTGCCGATCCGGCGGGCCGTGGTGATGGTGCTGTGTGGCAAGGCTGACGTGGTGCACGACGATCCGTCCGGCCCGGTCATCCACTCAGCCAGCCGGGCGATCAAGGTGCCGTCGGTGATCCGGCTGCGCACCTACGTCCGAGTGCCCTATCGGGCCCGGATTCCCATGACCCGCGCGGCATTGATGCACCGCGACCGGTTCCGCTGCGCATACTGCGGCGGCAAGGCGGACACCGTCGACCATGTGGTGCCACGCAGTCGGGGTGGCGAGCACTCCTGGGAAAACTGTGTGGCGGCCTGCTCGGGATGCAATCACCGTAAGGCCGACAAGCTGTTGAGCGAGTTGGGCTGGACGCTCCGGCTTGTGCCCACGCCACCGAAGGGCCAGCACTGGCGGCTGCTGTGCACCGTCAAGGAACTCGACCCGGTCTGGGTGCGCTATCTCGACGAAGGCGCCGCCTGAGGTCAGTGCTGCGCTACGGTTTGTAGCGTGAGTACGGGATTCATCTATGCAATACCGGTGCTGGTGATCGTCGCAGCGGTCTATCTGATCTTCTCCCGCAAGGGCAATCGCCCGCCCACCTACACGATGTCCGAGTCATGGATGCACGCGCCGATCCTGTGGGCAGCCACCGGCGAGGTCGTGCCCGGCGGCGGTCATCACGACGACCAGGAGCGCGGCCACGCGAACGCGGTCAACGTAGGAGGTGGCATCAGTGGCCGATGGTAACCACGCGGTGGCACGGTTCGACGCCGGCAATCTGCCCCTCGGCTGGGCGGTGACCGCCAGCGGGCGACTCTCCGGCGTCACCGACTCCGACCAGCGGTCGGTACCGTATCCGTTCCCGCAGATGGATCTTGTCGAACTCGACGAGGCGCTCACCGTCGCCACCCGTCAGACCAGGGCCCGCTTCGCGGTCTACATCGGTGACCTGGGCGCCGACACCGCTGCCCGGGCCCGGGAGATCCTTGCCGATGTGCCGACCCCCGATAACGCCGTTTTGCTGGCGGTGTCGCCCAGCCAACATTCGATCGAGGTGGCCTACGGCGCCGACGTGCGGGGGCGCGGAGTCGAGTCGGCCGGGCCGCGGGGAGTCTCGGCGGCCGCATCGTCATTCAAAGAGGGCAACCTGATCGGCGGGCTGATCGGTGCCGTTCGGGTCATAGCGGCCGGTATATCCCGCCCCTGACCTGACCGCTAGCTCGCGTCGAACGCCCGTGCCTTCAGCGCCCGCTCGACACCGGCCCGGCCCTCGAGTACCAGCCTGTGCAGTGCGGGCGGCACGTGCAGGCCGCCCAGGAACCAATCGGCCTTGGCCAGTGCTGCCTCGCTGACATCCCAGGACGGATACAGGCCCACCACGACGGTCTGGGCCACCTCGCTGGTACGGCGCTCCCAGACTTGCGCGATCGACCCGAAGTAGCTCTCGGTGTAGGGCGCCAGCAGGGCACCCTGCCCGGGTTGTGCGAACCCGGTGACGATCGCGCGCGTGGTGCTGTTGGCCAGCGTGTCATCTTCGATGACCTCCCGCCAGGCGCGCTGCTTCACCGCGGATTGCGGGCGGGCGGCAGCGGCCGCAGCGGCATGACGTTGCCCGGCCGCCGTCGGGTCGCGCATCACCTCGGCGTCAATGAACGGCGATTGCGGGCCTTCGGCGTCGAGGTGCCCGGCGGCCGCCAGTGCGGTGATAATCCGCCACCGCAGATCGGCATCGACCTCAAGTCCGGCCAGGCCGCACTCGGCCGGATCGCTGTCCAGCAGCTCCGCGAGCAGCGTCACCTGCCGGGCCGGCAACACCGAGGAACACAGGGCATTGACGTAGGCGAGCTGATGATCCGAGCCGGCGTCGGCTCCGCGGGCCAGTTCCAGCAGTCGATCGGCGAAAGCGGGCCAGCCCTGCTCCGCGGCCCAAACCGGTTCGGCGTAGGAGTTCAGTGCGGTCTGGGCCTGCAGCAGCAGTCGCTGCGCCACGCCCACCTCGGTCTCGCCGTGCACGGCACGCATCACCAGTGTCACGAAGTCGCGCGCCTTCAGTTCGCCGTCGCGGGTCATCTCCCACGCCGCCGACCACACCAGCGTGCGGGGAAGCGGCTCGGCAATGTCGGTGATCCGGTCGGTGGCAACGCGCAGTGAATCATCGTCGAGCCGTATCGAGCAGTAGGTCAGGTCGTCGTCGTTGACCAGCACCAGCTTCCCGCGCGGAACACCGTGTAGCGCAGGCACTTCAGTCACTGGACCGCTGATGTCGAACTCTTCTCGGTGCACCCGAACCAGCTTGCCGGATCCGCTATCTGATGTCGTCGGCCCAGCGGCTCCGTCCTGATCGTCATAGATTCCGACGGCCAGTCGGTGCACCCGGGTCTCGCCGGCGCCGGGTGTGGCACCGCCCTGGGTGATGGCGAAGCGGGTGAACTTCCCCTGCGCATCGACGTCGAAGTCGGCCCGCAGGGTATTCAGGCCCGTGGTCTTGAGCCATTGGCGGCCCCAATCCGACAGGTCTCGGCCCGACGCCCTCTCCAGAGCACCGAGCAGGTCGTCGAAGGTGGCATTGCCGAAGGCGTGCGCGGCGAAGTAATCCCGCAGCCCGGCCAGAAAGTGGTCGAGCCCGACGTAAGCCACCAGTTGCTTGAGCACGCTGGCGCCTTTGGCATAGGTGATGCCGTCGAAGTTCACCTCGACGGCGTGCAGGTCGGGGATGTCCGCGGCGATCGGGTGGGTGGACGGCAGTTGGTCCTGTCGGTAGGCCCAGGATTTCTCCACGTTGGCGAACGTCGTCCACGCCTCGCTGTACTCGGTGGCATCTGCCTGGCAGAGCACCGAGGCGAAAGTGGCGAACGACTCGTTGAGCCACAGGTCGTCCCACCACCGCATGGTGACCAGGTCGCCGAACCACATGTGCGCCATCTCGTGCAGCAGCGTTTCGGCGCGCCGCTCGTAGCTGTAGCGGGTGACCTTGCTGCGGAACACGTAGTCCTCGAGGAAGGTCACCGCGCCGGCGTTCTCCATGGCGCCGGCATTGAACTCGGGAACGAACAATTGGTCGTACTTGCCGAACGCGTAGGGCACGCCAAAGTTGCAGTGGTAGAAGTCGAAACCCTGTTTTGTTTCGGTGAACAGCCGCTCGGCATCCATGAACGGGGCCAGCGACGCCCGGCAGAACAGTCCCAGTGGAATCTCGCCGTGGGAGTCTGAGTAGACGTCGTCCCATCGGGCGTAGGGCCCGGCGATCAATGCCACCAGATAGGTACTCATTCGCGGCGTGGTGGTGAAGGTGTGGACTTTCGCTTCGCCATGCTCGATGGTATTGGCCGTGGCTCCATTGGAGATCACCTGCCAATGGGCGGGCGCGGTCACCGCGATATCGAAGGCGGCCTTGATATCTGGCTGATCGAAGCAGGCGAACATCCGCTTGGCGTCGGCGGTTTCGAATTGCGAGTACAGGTAGACCTCACCGTCGACCGGGTCGACGAAACGGTGCAGGCCCTCGCCGGTGTGGGAGTAGCGGCAGTCGGCTGAAACCACGAGGACGTTGTGTTGTGCCAGACCGTTCAGCGGTATTCCGGTTGACTCGTCGTAGCCGGAGATGTCAATGGGGTGCCCGTTGAGCACTGCGCTGTGGACCCGGTCGGCCGCCAGGTCGATATAGGTGTCGGTGCCGGGAAGCGCCTCGAACTCCACGGTGGTGGTTGAGCGATACGTCTTATCGCCGGACTTATTCCCCGAGTCGCTTCGCTCCAGCCCGCCGGAGGTGAGATCGAGGTCGATCAGATAGCGATCAACGGTGACCAGGGCCGCGCGTTCGATTGCTTCATTGCGGGTCAGATTCGGGAGCACGGTTGACAACCTATCCTGGGTACACCGCCCACGCCCGAGGAGAACCCATGGCCGAAAAGTCCCGCGCAGATTTCTGGTTCGACCCGCTATGCCCGTGGGCCTGGATCACCTCCCGGTGGATCCTCGAGGTCGAGAAAGTCCGCGATATCGAGGTGCACTTCCAGGTGATGAGCCTGGCCGTGTTGAACGAGGGTCGTGACCTGCCTGAGCAGTACCTGGAGCTGATGAAGAAGGCCTGGGGGCCGGTACGGGTCGCAATCGCCGCAGAACAGGCCCGTGGAAGCGACGTGCTCGCCTCGCTGTACACCGCGATGGGCACCCGCATCCACAACGAGGGCAACAAAGACCTCGAGCAGGTCATCGCCGACTCGCTGGCCGCCGTCGGCCTGCCTGCGGAGTTGGCGGCCGCGGCCGGCGATTCCTCTTACGACGAGGCGCTGCGCAAGAGCCACCATGCCGGCATGGACGCCGTCGGCCCCGATGTCGGCACCCCCACCATCCACATCGACGGGGTCGCCTTCTTCGGCCCGGTGCTCTCCAAAATCCCGCGTGGTGAACAGGCCGGCAAGCTCTGGGACGCCTCGGTCACCTTCGCGTCCTATCCGCATTTCTTCGAGCTCAAGCGGACCCGCACCGAGGCTCCCGAATACGACTGAGATTTGAGTAGGCTGACGGCCATGCGCGTTTACCTCGGCTCAGACCATGCCGGCTATGAATTCAAGAAGGCCATCATCGCTCACCTGACGAAGGCCGGTCATGAGCCGGTCGACTGTGGGGCCTACTCCTACGACGCCGAGGATGACTACCCGACGTTCTGCATCACCGCCGCGGAGCGCACCGTCGCCGACCCGGGCAGCCTGGGAATCGTGCTCGGCGGTTCGGGCAACGGCGAGCAGATCGCCGCCAACAAGGTGCCAGGCGTGCGGTGCGCGCTTGGGTGGAGCGTCGAGACCGCCACACTGGCCCGCGAGCACAACAACGCACAGGTGATCGGTATCGGTGGCCGCATGCACACCGAGTCCGAGATGCTCGCCATCGTCGACGCTTTCCTGTCCACCCCGTGGTCGCAGGCACCACGTCACCAACGCCGCATCGACATCCTCGCCGATTACGAGCGCACCCACGTCGCGCCACCGGTGCCCGGCGCCGATCTGTAGTGCACTAGGCCGCTGCTATGCCCGAGGGTCACGCCCTGCATCGGCTTGCGCGCCGACACCAACGTCGTTTTGCCGGCTCTGTGGTGCGGGTGTCCAGCCCGCAAGGCCGGTTCACCGATGCCGCCTTGATCGACGGACTGGTGCTGCGCCGGGCCTCGGCCTGGGGTAAGCATCTGTTCCACCACTACGAGGGCGGCGCAATCGTGCACGTGCACCTGGGCTTGTACGGCACGTTCAGGGAGCAACCCGCGCCGATGGCGCCGCCGGTGGGTGCGGTGCGGATGCGCATGATCGGCACCGAGTTCGGTACCGACCTTCGCGGTCCCACCGCCTGCGATGTGATCGACGAGGGGCAGGTGTCGGCGATTCTCGATCGCTTAGGTCCTGACCCGCTGCGCAGTGATGCCGACCCTACACTGGCCTGGGCCCGGATATCAAAGTCGCGCAAGGCAATTGGCGCACTCCTCATGGACCAGTCCGTGCTCGCCGGGGTGGGCAATGTGTACCGAGCCGAGTTGCTCTTCCGCCACGGCATCGACCCGTACCGGCTCGGTCGCGATATCGGCGAGACGGAGTTTGACGCGGCCTGGACAGACCTGGTCGAACTGATGAAGGTCGGCGTGCGGCGCGGCCGGATCATCGTCGTGCGCCCCGAGCACGACACTGGCGCACCGGGCTACGGGCCCAAACGGCCCCGCACGTATGTGTATCGCCGCACCGGCGAGCCCTGCCGATTGTGCGGTGCGGCTATCCGCACCGCGGAGATGGAAGGCCGCAACCTGTTCTGGTGTCCGGGTTGTCAGGTCTAGAAGTCGAGTCGACGATGCCGCCGCGAAAGGCGGCGGAGGAGGAGCGAGACAGTCGGTTAGGAGTCGAGTCGACGATGCCGCCGCGGAAGGCGGCGGAGGAGGAGCGAGACAGTCGGTTAGGAGTCGAGTCGACGATGCCGCCGCGAAAGGCGGCGGAGGAGGAGCGAGACAGTCGGCTAGAGGTCGAAACCGCCGAAGTCCCCGCCCCCGAAGTCCCCGCCCCCGAAGCCACCGCCGAAGTCGCCACCACCACTGTCCCAACCGCCGCCGCCGAAGTCCCCGCCGCTGTCGGCGCCGGAGGCATCCATCCCCTGATCGAAGCCCTGGTCGTAGCCCGAGTCGAAGCCCTGGTCGAATCCCGATCCGTAGCCGTTCTCAAACGACGACGCGCCATAGCCCACACCGCTCATCCCGGAGAACATCGCGTCGAACAACAGCACCGAACCCAGGCCCCAGGCCCCGGCCCGCAGAGCCGGCTTCCACCACGGCTCGGAGTACCAGCCGGCCGGTACCGGTCGCCCGGCAACCCGTCCGCCGGGGTAGTAGTTCGGGGTTCGTTGCGACGGCGCTGGCGAGGCCTCGATCTCACGTCCCTCGAATTGGACGCGGCGGTCCTCGGTGACCGTGCCGGCCGACTTCTGGCCCGCGATCGTCTCCAACTCCGGGCCCGGGTCCATACCCATCGCGGTACGCGCGGCACGCACGTAGTACAGCCCCTCCACGGCGCTCTCCTTGGCCAGCATCGCTTGTTTGGCGGTCGTTGCCTGATCGATCTGTGAGGACGCCGCGGTGAACCGCTCGGATGCGTCTGCGAGCGCCTGCTGGGAGGCCGGGTCGGTGCCGCTCAGGTTGAGAACCTGGCCACCCAGTCGCTCGATCACGCGGCGGGCATCCGCCTTGGAATCGGCCAGGCTGGCCGCCGCGCGGTTGCCCGAGACCCGCGACGAACTCCGCATCGCCAGGAAGATAACCCCGACGACGACGATAACGAGGATCAGTAGACCAGTGTTCATGCCATCCACAGTACCTAGGCTCGGTGAGTGCCAGGCGTCAAAAAGATGGCACTTTCAGAGCACCCCGAGCACGCGGTAGACCTCGTCGGACAGCGCGGTGCTGCGCGGGTCCGCATTGCACTTGGTGGCATCGAAGTAGTTCATTACGTAGGCGTACCCGATGCGGTTCTCCAGATCGACGAACCCATACGAGCCGCCCGATCCACCGTGGCCGAAGGCGCGCAGGTTCGGCCCGGCCACCCCGCGTTGGTTGAGCATGTAACCCAGACCCCAGCCGTGGTCGGCGACCCGGGGGCCCAGCACGACATCGGGCTCGAATCCGCCCTGCGAGACCCGGACCAGTTCCAACTGCTCGCGGCTGAGCACCTTTTCCTGCGCGAGGCCGTTGTAGAAGCTCGCCAGGCCCAGAGCCGAGACGTGACCGTTGGTGCCGGGGAACTCGGCCGCACGCCACCGGGTCAGGTCGTTGCAGCCCAACTCGTCGTCGGGAACGAAGCCCACCGCGATCGACAGTGCGGCCATCGGATGCTCATCGAGCGACTCGGGATGCCCGGGGGCTCCGCCTCCTGCCAGCACGTCTCGGATGTGCGGCTTGTTGATCATCTCGGCGCATCGGTGATGCTCAGCCGTCGGAAGACCGATGTGTACGTCGATCCCCATCGGCTCGGCGATCTCGGTGCGGAGGTACTGGCCGATCGTGCGCCCGGTAGCCCGCCGCACCACCTCGCCGAGGATGAACCCGAAGCTCACCATGTGGTAGCCCTGTGCGGTACCGGGTTCCCACCACGGCTCGGCCGCGGCCAGACGGTCGCAGACCTGGTCCCAGTCGTCGCTGTCGCTCCAGTGCATCCGGGTGCGCGGTCCGATCACCCCGGAGCGGTGTCCCAGCACCGACGCGATGGTGATATCGCCCTTGCCGGCCCGGCCGAACTCGGGCCAGTAGTCCGCCACAGGCGCGTAGAGGTCGATCTCCCCGCGATCGGCGAGCAGGTGCATGCAGGTGCTGGTCAGGCCCTTGGTTCCGGAGTAGACGCTGGCCAGGGTGTCCTGGCGCCAGTGTCGCCGCCGGCGGGTATCGGGTCCGGAGTCTGCGTAGCCGCCCCACAGGTTCACCACCAGATCGCCGTCGACCCAGACCGCAACGGCCGCCCCGACTTCGCCGCGGTGGGTGAAGTTGTTCTCAAACGCGTCGCGGACCGTCTCGAATCCACGTGCGCAGGTGCCGCCGATGGGGGAAGTCTGGCCGCTCAACGCGCCTCCTGCTACGAGCAATCCAGCCCGGGCGGGCGAGGGGATGAACCCCGAATCTACGGTTGCAGCGCGGCCTAAAGAAGCGCCTGTGTGATTCGCGGCCCAACCGCGATCGTGTCGTTACCAGGGGCGATGGCACGTGTCAGTTGCCACCGTCGTACTCGGAGCGGGCGACGGGAATCGAACCCGCGTAGCTAGTTTGGAAGACTAGGGCTCTACCATTGAGCTACGCCCGCGTGCTTGCGCGAGCCCAAATGTACCGGCGGCGGTCGGTTCCAATCCAGTCGGGCTAATCGGACTCCCAGAGGTCGAGTGTGGCTTGACCGTGATTGAGCCGTAGGATTCGGGCGCGAGAAGCACAGCAGCGGGGTGTAGCGCAGCTTGGTAGCGCATCCGCTTTGGGAGCGGAAGGCCGCAGGTTCAAATCCTGTCACCCCGACACGCCCACCGCCGCAGACGCCAGGAGAACGGGAGTACCAGCGTGAAGAGCACCGTCGAGAAATTGAGCCCCACCCGGGTTCGCATCAGTGTGGAGGTGCCGTTTGCTGAACTCCAGCCTGATTTCGACCGCGCCTACAAGCAACTCGCCCAGCAGGTTCGCCTGCCCGGGTTCCGGCCCGGTAAGGCCCCGGCAAAGTTGCTCGAAGCCAGGGTCGGCCGCGGTGCGGTGCTGGAGCAGGTGGTCAACGATGTCCTGCCTGCCCGCTACAGCGAAGCGGTGACCACTGAGGAACTGCGGCCACTGGGTCAGCCGGATATCGAGGTCACCAAGATCGAAGATGGTGAGGAATTGGTCTTCACCGCCGAGGTCGACGTCCGTCCTGATATCGAACTGCCCGATCTGGGTGAGCTCAAGATCTCGGTGGACCCGATCGAGATCACCGATGACGAGATCGAGGCTGAGATGGATGGTCTGCGCGCTCGGTTCGGCACCCTCAAGGGCGTTGACCGGGCGGCAAAGACTGGCGACTTCGTGTCGATCGACCTGTCCGCTTCGGTTGACGGTGAAGACGTTCCGGATGGCAAGACCGAGGGTCTTTCCCATGAGATCGGTTCCGGCCAGCTGATCGAGGGCCTCGACGAGGCGATCGTCGGGCTCTCCGAAGGCGAGTCCGCTGCCTTCACCACCAAGCTGCTCGCCGGTGAGCATGCCGGACAAGACGCCGACGTGACCGTGACGGTGAAGTCGATCAAGGAGCGCGAACTTCCCACCCCCGATGACGAATTCGCCCAACTGGCAAGCGAATTCGACAGCATCACGGAGTTGCGGGAGAACCTCACCGAGCAGGTGCGCCGGGTCAAGCGCATTCATCAGGCGGAGAAGATCCGCGATAGCGCGCTGGAGACGCTGCTCGAACTTGTCGAGGTGCCGCTGCCGGAGGCCATCGTCCAGGCTCAGGTGAACTCGACCATGCACAACGCGATCCATCCGCTGGATCATGACGAGGAGAGGTTCGCCGAAGCGCTCGAGGCGCAGGGCAGTTCCAGGGAGCAGTTCGATGCCGAAAATCGCGAGGCTGCCGAGAAAGCGGTCAAGACCCAGCTGCTGATGGATGCGATTTCCGACGATCTCGACATCCAGGTAGGGGAGAGCGACCTCAGCGAGCGGTTGGTGCTGATGTCGCGCCAGTACGGCGTCGAGCCGCAACAGTTGGTGCAAATGCTGCAACAGAACAACCAGCTGCCCGCGATCTTCGCCGATGTGCGTCGCGGTCTGGCTGTTGCCGCGGTGGTCGAGGCGGCCACCGTCACCGATACCGACGGCAACGTGGTCGACACCAGCGAGTTCTTCGGGACTCCGGCTGAGGAGACCCCGGATGCGGAGTCCGACGATGAGCCCGCCGATGGGGACGAGTAACGCCGACAGCGAAAGAAGGCTGCGGTAGGGAGTGTCGCGCGCCCCGGGTTGGTTAGGGTCGAGTAGAACCGCGGGAAGCATCTCGGGAAATGACGAAGTTTTGAAGAAAGCAGGTATCAAGTCGTGACTTACATGCGTTCCGGCGCCATTGGGCTGAACCTCAGCGACTCGGTCTATGAGCGCTTGCTTGCCGAGCGCATCATCTTCCTCGGCTCGCAGGTCGACGATGACATCGCCAACAGGCTGTGCGCCCAGATCCTGCTGCTGGCCGCCGAAGATCCGATCAAGGACATCTCGCTGTACATCAACTCCCCGGGCGGCTCTATCAGCGCCGGGATGGCCATCTACGACACCATGGTGCTGGCCCCGTGTGACATCGCCACTTACGCGATGGGCATGGCCGCATCGATGGGTGAGTTCCTGCTGGCGGCCGGCGCCAAGGGCAAGCGCTACGCCCTGCCGCACGCGCGCATCCTGATGCACCAGCCGCTGGGCGGTATCACCGGCGGCGCTGCCGATATCGCGATTCAGGCCGAGCAGTTCGCGTTGATCAAGAAGGAGATGTTCCGACTCAACGCCGAGTTCACCGGCCAGCCGATCGAGCGCATCGAGGCCGACTCAGACCGGGACCGCTGGTTCACCGCTGCCGAAGCGCTGGAGTACGGCTTCGTCGACCACATCATCACTCGCGCCCACTTCAACGGAGCATCCAATGGTTGATCACACGGGGTCTATTCACACAGATCCGCGACTGGCCCCCCAGGCGCGCTACATCCTGCCGTCGTTCATCGAGCACTCCAGTTGGGGGGTGAAGGAATCCAATCCCTACAACAAGTTGTTCGAGGAGCGGATCATCTTCCTGGGCGTCCAGGTGGATGACGCCTCGGCGAACGACATCATGGCCCAGTTGCTGGTGCTGGAGTCGTTGGATCCCGACCGCGACATCACCATGTACATCAACTCACCGGGTGGCTCGTTCACCTCGCTGATGGCGATCTACGACACCATGCAGTACGTCCGGGCCGACATTCAGACGGTGTGCCTGGGCCAGGCAGCCTCTGCGGCTGCGGTGTTGCTGGCTGCCGGTTCACCGGGCAAGCGGATGGCTCTGCCCAACGCGCGGATCCTCATCCATCAGCCTTCGCTGTCCGGCGTCATTCAGGGCCAGTTCTCCGACCTGGAGATCCAGGCGGCCGAGATCGAGCGCATGCGCACCCTGATGGAAGAGACGCTGGCCCTCCACACCGGCAAGGACGCTGCCGTCATCCGCAAGGACACCGACCGCGACAAGATCCTCACCGCCGCCGATGCCAAGAACTACGGGATCATCGACACGGTCCTGGAATACCGGAAGCTCTCGGCGCTGAAGGTCTGAATTTAACGGACCGCGGCCGCGATCGCGGTGATGTCGGTTGGTCGTATTCGGCAGCAACCGCCTACGATTCGGGCTCCTGCGGCGACCCAGTCGGCTGCCAGTGCTGGGGAGAAGTCGGCATTTCCCGTCCAGTGCCGGCCCGCCCCGTCCCATACTTCGCCGCTGTTCGGATAGACGACGACGGGCTTTCCGGTGACGTCGTGCGCCACCGTCACCGCGTGGAGAACATCCGATGGATCGCAGCAGTTGACGCCCACCGCCACGATCTCCGCAATGCCCGCGGCGACGGCGAACGCCTCGGCCAGCGACTGGCCGGCGCGGGTGTGCTCACCGGCGATCGTGTAGCTCAGCCAGGCGGGTACTCCGAGATCCTGCACCAGTTCGACCAGCGCCTCGGCCTCGTCGATATCGGGCACGGTCTCCAGCGCCAGCACATCGGGCTGCGCTGCGGTGAGTATCTCCAGCCGCGGCCGGTGCCAATCGGCCAGTGCGGCGACGCTGAGGCCGTAGCGGCCGATGTACTCCTCGCCGCCTGCCAAGGTTGCCCCGTAGGGCCCCACCGACGCGGCCACCCAGCCCGTTCCGCCGGCCCGGTCGCGGGCCGCCTTACCCAGCTCGACGCTGCGGCGCAGGAGCAGCTCTGCATCTGTGCGGCCGATTCCGCGCTGGGCGTAACCGTCGAATGAGGCCTGATAACTGGCGGTCGTGGCAATGACCGCACCGGCGGCGAAGAACGCGTCGTGTACCGCGGCGATCTCCGCCGGCGCGTCCATGAGCAAACGCGCCGACCACAGGTCGTCGGACAGGTCGTGACCGCGGGCCTCCAGTTCGGTCGCGAGCCCGCCGTCGGTGACCAGCACGGTATCGTCGGAAACGGTGAACCGCACGGGCTCACTGTACGTAAACCGCGGTCGGGACACTCTCAGTCCGGTAACGGCAGCGACACGCCAAGAGCACAGTCGGCGCTTCCGCGGGGAGGCGGGTGCTCCGAGGGGATATGTTCACCCCACGCACGAATACCAACGGCGCTATTCACCTTTATCGGTCGCACCGCTGCCGAGCCAACGGGTAGCGTCGGGGCTGACAAGAGACGTAGCGACCCCAACCGGCACCAGCGACGGCGAAGGAAGTAGGGCACAGGCACCATGGCGCGCATCGGAGACGGCGGTGACCTGCTGAAATGCTCGTTCTGTGGGAAGAGCCAGAAGCAGGTCAAGAAGCTCATTGCGGGCCCCGGTGTCTACATCTGCGACGAGTGCATTGACCTGTGCAACGAGATCATCGAAGAGGAGCTGGCCGACGGCGACGAGGTCAAACTCGATGAACTGCCCAAGCCCGCCGAGATCCGGGATTTCCTGGAGAACTACGTCATCGGTCAGGACACCGCCAAGCGCACCTTGGCGGTCGCCGTCTACAACCACTACAAGCGGATTCAAGCCAGCGAGAAATCGCGCGATTCCCGCACTGAGCCGGTGGAGCTGGCCAAGTCCAACATCCTGATGCTGGGGCCGACCGGTTGCGGCAAGACTTACCTCGCCCAGACGTTGGCCAAGATGCTCAACGTCCCGTTCGCGATCGCCGATGCCACTGCGCTGACCGAGGCCGGTTACGTGGGCGAGGATGTGGAGAACATTCTCCTCAAGCTGATCCAGGCCGCCGACTACGACGTCAAGCGCGCCGAGACGGGCATCATCTACATCGACGAGGTCGATAAGATCGCCCGTAAGAGTGAGAACCCGTCGATCACCCGCGATGTGTCCGGCGAAGGCGTTCAGCAGGCGCTGTTGAAGATTCTCGAGGGCACTCAGGCCTCCGTGCCGCCGCAGGGCGGACGCAAGCATCCGCACCAGGAGTTCATTCAAATCGACACCACCAACGTGCTGTTCATCGTGGCGGGTGCATTCGCGGGTCTGGAAAAGATCGTCGCTGACCGAATCGGCAAGCGCGGCTTGGGCTTCGGTGCCGAGGTGAAGTCCAAGGCCGAGCTCGAAACCCAGGATCACTTCGCCGAGGTCATGCCCGAGGATCTGATCAAGTTCGGTTTGATCCCGGAATTCATCGGCCGTCTGCCGGTCGTCGCCTCGGTGACTCACCTGGACAAGGACTCGCTCGTGCAGATCCTGTCCGCACCCAAGAACGCCTTGGTGAAGCAGTACACCCGGCTGTTCGAGATGGACGGCGTCGAACTGGAGTTCACCCCGGAGGCATTGGATGCCATCGCCGATCAGGCGATTCACCGTGGCACCGGGGCGCGCGGTTTGCGCGCCATCATGGAGGAAGTGCTGCTGCCGGTGATGTACGACATCCCCAGCCGCGACGACGTTGCCAAGGTTGTGGTGACCCAGGAGACCGTTCAGGACAACGTGCTCCCGACCATCGTGCCGCGCAAGGCCCCGCGCGCCGAACGTCGGGACAAGACCGCTTAGGTGATCCGGTCTGCTCGGCTGTAAACGTTCATCGACTCGCCCCGCAAGAAAGCGATCAGAGTCAACCCGGACTGGGTAGCGAGATCGATGGCCAGCGATGACGGCGCGGACACCGCCGCAAGCACCGGAATGCCAGCCATGACGGCTTTCTGGGTCAGTTCGAATGACACCCTGCCGCTGACCAGAAGAACCGATCCGCCCATCGGGATGCGATCGGCCTCCACTGCCCAGCCGATCACCTTGTCCACCGCGTTATGCCGCCCGACGTCCTCGCGCACCGCCAGCATGGTGCCGTCGGTACTGAATAGCGCCGCACCGTGCAGGCCGCCGGTGCTGGCGAAAATCTTTTGAGCTGACCGCAATCGGGCCGGCAATTCGGTCAGGGTCCTCGCCGATACCGAGGCGGGGTCATCACCGGGAGCATGGCGGCTGGCCAGCCAGATGGCTTCCAGTGAGGCCTTGCCGCAGACTCCGCAGGAGGACGTCGTATAGAAGTTGCGGGTGATGTCCACCTCGGGCATCTGCACCCCGGGCTGCAATGTCACGTCGAGGGTGTTGTAGGTATTCATGCCGTCTTGCGCGGCGCCTCGGCAATATCGCACCGTCGCGACGTCGGACCGGTCGTTGATGACGCCCTCGGTGAGTAGGAACCCTTGCGCCAGTTCGAAATCCGAGCCTGGTGTGCGCATGGTGACAGTGATCGCCGAGCCGTTGACGCGAATCTCCAGTGGCTCTTCGACAACGACGGTCTCCGGGCGTTCGGTGATGTTCGCTTCGTCTGCCGAGGCACTCAGATGACTGACGCGACGTCGAGATGTCACTCGTCCCATCTATTCCTCCTGCCGTATCGACAGGGCGAACAGCCGAAGATCGCGGTCGGTTCGCTTGCGATAGGACCGGTACATCGGGTAGTCGAGGAATCGCTGCAGCGCTTCCTCGCGCTCCGATCCGCTCAGCGCGTACGCCGTCACGTCAATTTCGCGGCCACTGATCGCGACGGTCGCATGCGGGTTGGTGATCAGGTTCGACGACCACCCGGGGTGGTGCTGTTGACCCCAGTTGCTACCGAGGATCAGCAACCGCTCGCCATTGCGCAGGTAGTTGAGCGCACACGCGCGCGGCTTACCGGACTTGCGCCCGGTCGTCGTCAACAACAGCGTGGGCAGCGTGGTGGGTCCGAACAGGGTGTATTTGCCCCGCGTTGCCATCAGAATTCTGCGGTCCAAGGGGGCCAGTGCGCGCAGCAGCCGCGACCCCGGACCCGACGAGGCGAACGCGTAGGCGGGCGCGAACGCCGGCGACATCGTCTCCCGGCCCCAGTGCGGGTCGGGGAAGGAGGCTGACACGCCTGTCAATGCTGCCCCCCGCCGCTGTGCCGGGTGTCACCGCCCAGCATCTAACTTCCTACAACTCGCTCATCGCTATAGTGGCCGATCGCGCAGCCCCAGTCTGTCATCCTGACCGGCATGTCCATGACCTGTGGCTTTGATTTAGATTGGACCATCTTCGGCGTGAGCGGCGAGTACGGCATGGTCCAGATCGCCTTCGGGCTCGATGTTGCCAAGACCACCGATGTGTCGGCCGAGGCGATCGTGGTGCACGATGCTCAGGTGGACAACCCGGCCTACGCTGTCGCACTGTCGCGGCGCAGTAAGCAGAATCTTGAGTACACCGATATAGGTGTCGACTCACCATGGTGACGAGCGTGCCCCTGGCGGCCGTGGTATTGGCCGGCGGAGCCTCCCGGCGGATGGGCCGTGACAAGGCCACCATGGCGCACCCGGACGCGCACCTCTCGCCGGGCGGTCTGACGATGGTCGAGTACACCGTTGACCTGTTGAAGTCCCGCTGCGCCCCGGTATTCGTCATCGCCGCACCCGGTCAGGCACTGCCCACGCTGGACGCCGAGGTGTTGCGTGACGAGGTGCGTGGTGTGGGCCCGCTGCTGGCGAACGGCCGGGGGCTGCGGGCGGCCGCGGCGGCGGGGGCGGACCGGGCCTTCGTCAGCGCGGTGGACATGCCGTACCTGTCACTGGATGTCATCGATGAGCTTGCCGGCTACCGGGGCGTCGACATCGTGCTGCCCTGGGACGGCCGCGACCACTATCTTGCCGGGATCTTTTCCACCGGGTTGGCCGACCAGATCGATGCTCTGGTCGGCGCGGGTCAGCGCAGCATGCGTGCCCTGGCCGACACCGTGGTCACGCAACGGGTTGTGCTGCCGCCGGGTCGTGCCCTGACGAACCTCAATTCCGGGGCCGACACGCCGAGCTGACCAGCGCCGTCGATCAAAAAACCCCGGCGCGGGGCCCGAAAATTGTTAAAGATGTTAATGGTGTGAATATTGTTATTTTTGTGGCCAATTTCTCTGTGCCTCGAGTCACAAATTGACTGTGAGTTGAGTCACATCCCGACGGGGTGGTTCGCGGTTTCGTGCCGCTCGGGATCGCCGCACTGAGCTGCGCGAAGCCCGGGCGATTCGTCTCCGTAATCAGTCTGTTATCTGAAAGATATTGGCATGTCATTGACGTGACCGAGCGCAATGCGCTGCGTACCGTCCAAATTAGTCCCTCACCGGGGCCACTAAATCCATAGGAAGAAAACCCTGCGTGTGAGCGGGGGTCGGGTTCTCAAGCGATGCCCCCCGGGGTGCGCCATCCGGCCGCCGCAGCCGTGCCAGACCGAGACGGCGCGGTCACGCTTGGCGAAAGGACAGTTTGTTGAAGAATCTCCGCAAGACGCTCGGAATGACCGCGCTCGCCGGCGCGATGTCGGTGGCCCCGATTGGTCTGGGCGCCGGTGTCGCGAACGCAGATAGCGTGAACTGGGATGCGATCGCGGCCTGCGAGTCTGGTGGCAACTGGGCGATCAACACCGGTAACGGCTACTTCGGCGGCCTGCAGTTCTCTCCCGGCACCTGGCGTGCCAACGGTGGCAGTGGCATGCCTAATCAGGCCTCCCGGTCAGAGCAGATCCGGGTGGCGGAGAACGTGCTGCGTAGCCAGGGTATTGGCGCCTGGCCGGTGTGCGGCCAACGAGGCTGAGCAGGCACTTGTTGACTTGCTGACGAGGTCGCGCCGGAGAAATCCGGCGCCACCTTTTTCTTTCCCGCCACTTCTCTCACTGAATTCTCACGAAAATCAACTGACCCAGCTGTAACACCCGTCCCGCACGCTGCGATTCACATCACAACCGCCTGGTACGGCGGCCCGCAGTCGGAAAGGGACACCAGTGAGCATCCTCCGCAGAATCATCACCCTCGCCGCCCTCGCTTTGGGCCTGGCACTGGGAGCGCTGGCGTTGGGAAGCGGAACTGCTGCCGCCGACAGCGGTGTGAACTGGGACGCCGTCGCCAAGTGCGAGTCCGGCGGCAACTGGGCGATCAACACCGGTAACGGCTACTACGGCGGGCTGCAGTTCTCACCCGCCACCTGGAAGTCCAACGGCGGAACCGGGATGCCCAATCAGGCCTCCCGTGAGGAGCAGATCCGGGTCGCCGAGAACGTCTTCCGCACTCAGGGTATTGGCGCTTGGCCGACATGCGGCGCGAATGCCGGCGCCGCGGGCCTGGTGACCCCGGTCTCGGCCATTGGCACTTCGGGTACCTCGGCACCGAACCAGTGCCAGGGTCTGGGGCGCGGCCCACTCGGTCTGGTCGACTGGGGCCAGATCTGCCTGACGTTCACCGATCCGGGCAAGGCCTTCGCCAACGCGATCGGCATCCGTTAACAATCTCGATCCGTTGAGAACACCGACCCCCCTCGGGCGGCTGCCGGTAACTTGAGCCCGTGACAGGGTACGAATTCGACACCGTGGTCGTCGCGGCACCCGATTTCCGGTCGGCTTAAGGAACTCTCCCGATGGCTTCGAGACAATTTTCGATCGAGCGGGCTCCCGATGGGGCGCGATCAATGCGGATTCATGCCCGCGGTATGGATGTGCTCGATAACCCGCAGATAAATAGGGGCACCGCGTTCACTGTCGAAGAACGCAGCCACCTGGGCTTGACGGGCATGTTGCCCAGCACCGTTGAGTCCCTTGAGCAGCAGGTGGGCCGAAGCTACGCACAGTTTCTCGACTTCGAGACCGATATCGAGAAGTGGGCCTTCCTGACCGGGGTGCACGACACCAACGAGGTGCTTTTCTACGCACTGCTCGGCGAGCACATCGAGGAGATGCTGCCGATTGTCTACACCCCAACCGTCGGTACCGCGATCGAGCAGTTCAGTCACGTGTTCCGCCGGCCGCGCGGCGTGTTTCTGAACATTGGGGCGACGGATCAGATCGACCGGGCATTGGCCGCCACCGGGCTCGGACCGCAGGACGTGGACCTGATCGTGGCCAGTGACGCCGAGGCCATTCTCGGCATCGGGGACTTGGGCGTCGGCGGAATCGAAATCTGTGTCGGCAAGCTGGCCGTGTACACCGTGGCCGCGGGAATCGACCCGAGCAGGGTGCTGGCCGTCGGCCTGGACGTGGGCACGAATCGAGAGGAATTGCTGACCGACCCGCGTTACCTGGGTTACAAGCATGCCCGCGTGCGTGGCGAGGAGTACGACACCTTTATCGACACCTATGTGGCCAGTGCGAGTAAACGATTCCCCAACGCCATCCTGCACTGGGAGGACTTCGCCGCGTCGCAAGCTCGCGCGATTCTTGCCCGGTACGGCAATGAACTCTGCACTTTTGACGACGATATCCAGGGCACCGCAGCCGTCGGCCTGGCCTGCGCACTGTCTGGGGTTCGAGTCTCGGGCGGATCGCTGACCGATCAGCGCATCGTGGTCTACGGTGCCGGCTCTGCAGGAGTCGGCATCGCCGACTTGATCCGTCTTGCCTTGGAACAGGAGGGTCTCAGCGCCCAGGCAGCTGCCGGGTGCATCTACCTGATTGATCGCCCGGGCCTGCTCACCAGTGAGATGACCGGGCTTGCCGACTATCAGGTGCCCTATGCCAAGGAGCTCTCTGAGGTGGAGTCCTGGCGTTGCGCGGCCGGGCAGTTGGGGTTGGCGGAGGTGGTTGCCAACCTGCATCCCACCATGCTGGTTGGAACTTCTGGTCAGCCCGGCGCCTTCACCCGGCCGATCCTCGAGACCATGCATGCCGCCTGCGAACGTCCGATCGTGTTGCCGATGTCCAACCCGACCGACCTGGCTGAACAGACCCCGGCCAACATCCTGCACTGGACCGCCGGCGCGGCACTGGTCGCCACCGGAAGTCCCTTCGGGCCGGTCGAGTTGAACGGCATCAGCTACCGGATCGGTCAGGCCAACAACGCTCTGCTGTTTCCCGGTTTGGGACTCGGCGCCATTGTCACCGGGGCATCCCAGTTGTCTCCGGCAATGTTCCTGGCCGCGGCTCGAGCCCTTGCCGGACTGGCGGATCCCACCGACCAGGCCAAAGGATTGCTGCCCATGATCAGTCATCTGCGCGAGGTCTCGGCTACGGTCGCGGTCGCGGTCGCGGATACGGCGATTGCCGAAGGGCTCAACCGCATCGAGGTGGACAACACGATTGAGGCGGTGCGGGAGGCCATCTGGTCTCCGACCTACGTGCCGATACTGCGCTAGGCCACAGCCGTGGCGTCGAGTCACTCACGGTAAGTTGACGGCCATGACAAGCCGCGAATTCGACATCGTTGTCTACGGGGCCTCCGGCTTCGTCGGCAAGCTCACCGCCGAGTATCTGGCCAAGGCCGGTGGTAGTGCCCGCATCGCGTTGGCGGGGCGCTCTCCGGAGCGTCTGGCGGCTGTTCGCGCGACGCTGGGTGAGTCCGCACAGTCCTGGCCGATCATCACCGCCGACGCATCCTCGCCCGTCTCACTCGATGAGATGGCCGCTCGGACCCAGGTGGTGGTGACCACCGTCGGTCCCTACAGCCGCTACGGACTGCCCATGGTGGCGGCCTGCGCGGCAGCCGGCACCGACTACGCCGATCTCACCGGTGAGGCGATGTTCGTCCGGCAGAGTATCGACGACTACCACAAACAGGCCGTCGATACCGGAGCCCGCATCGTGCACGCGTGCGGATTCGACTCCGTTCCGTCGGACCTGAGCGTCTACGAGCTGTTCCGGCGCGCCAAGCAGGACGGTACCGGCGAGCTCGGCGATACCAACTACGTGCTGCGTAGTTTTTCCGGCGGGGTCTCCGGCGGCACGATCGCCTCGATGATCGAGGTGTTCCGGGCCTCCTCCGGGGACCCCGACACCCGCCGACTGCTCGCCGATCCCTACACCCTGTCCCAGGACCGCGGCGCCGAGCCGGAACTCGGCCCCCAGCCCGATATGCCATGGCGGCGCGGCAGGGAGCTCGCCCCGGAGCTGGATGGGGTGTGGGCGGCCGGTTTCGTGATGGCGATGTACAACACCCGTATCGTGCGGCGCAGCAATGCGCTGCTGGACTACGCCTACGGCCGCCGATTCCGGTATGCGGAATACATGGGCGTCGGGCCGTCTGTGTTGGCTCCGGTCACCTCGGCCGCCGCTACTGCGGCGACCGCTGGCGCGGCCGCGCTGGGGGGTCGATTCTTCCGGCTTCTGCCGCGTCGGTTGGTCGAGCGAATCGCGCCTAAACCCGGCACCGGTCCCAGCGACGAAGTACGTGAGCGCGGCTACTACCGCGTGGAGACCTATACGACCACCAGCACGGGTGCCCGATATGTTGCCACCATGTCCCAGAGCGGCGATCCCGGCTACAAGGCGACATCGGTGATGCTGGGGGAGTGCGGACTGGCGCTGGCGCTTGACCGGGACAAACTTCCGGCGCTGCACGGCGTGTTGACGCCCGCGGCTGCCATGGGCGACGCGCTGCTGGCGCGATTCCCGGCGGCCGGCATTTCGCTGGAATCGGCCAAGCTGAACTGATCGTGAACTAACGCGCTGTGAGCGTAAACGGGTGCGCCGTGCGATCCGCTGCGACTACTGTCGGATCCGTTGGTAGCAACTTCAGCAAAGGCGGAACCCCACAATGGCCGGTCTCGATGACCTCTTCAATCAGATCCCGGTGGCCGATATCGCCGCCAAGCTCGGCGCGGACCAGGGCGAGGTGAGCCAGGCCATCCAGACCCTGGTGCCCACGCTGCTGGGCACGCTGCAGGAAAATGTTCAAGCCGACGATATCGACTCCGCGCACCTGGAGTCGGCCGTGGTAGCCGAAGGTGAGAGCGACCTGCTGACCGGAGGCATCAACGTCGATCAGATCGACACCGGCCAGGGCAACCAGCTGATCGCCAGCCTGTTCGGCGGCAACGACACCAACCAGGTCGCCTCGGCACTGTCCGGTGCCGGTGCCGGCGGTGGCGACCTGATCAAGCGACTGCTCCCGATGCTTGCGCCGATCGTGCTTGCCTATGTCGGCAAGCAGTTCGCCGCGAAGAACGCCGGCGCGCAGGCCCAGGCCTCCGGCGGTGGGATGGGCGACATCCTCGGCAGCATCCTCGGTGGTGCCGGCGGTGGTGGCGGTGCCGGAGGCGCTGCCAACAACCCACTGGGCAGCATTCTGGGCAGCGTGCTCGGCGGAAATCAGGGTGGAGCGATCGGCAACATTCTGGGTGGACTCCTGCGCGGCGGCAAGTAGCGGTTCGCCTTAGGGCGCAGGTCGGCCGTCGGCCTGCGCGCACCCGTTCCTAGAATCAACAGGTGCCCACCACCGATGACTCCCGCGCCGAGGCTCTCCCGAAGACGTGGGAGCCCGGTGCGGTAGAGGCCGGGATCTACCAGGGTTGGGTTGACGCGGGCTACTTCATCGCCGACGCGGCCAGTGCCAAACCGCCGTACTCGATCGTCCTGCCGCCGCCGAATGTGACCGGCAGCCTGCACATGGGTCACGCGTTGGACCACACCCTGATGGATGCGCTGACCCGCCGCAAACGCATGCAGGGCTACGAGGTGCTGTGGCTTCCCGGGATGGATCATGCCGGCATCGCCACCCAGTCGCTGGTGGAGAAGCAACTGGCCGCAGATTCCACCAGTAAGGAAGACCTCGGCCGGGAGCGGTTCATCGAGCAGGTCTGGGAATGGAAGAGACAGTCGGGCGGAACGATCAGCGCTCAGATGCGCCGCCTCGGCGACGGTGTCGATTGGAGTCGCGATCGGTTCACCATGGACGAGGGGTTGTCCCGCGCGGTTCGCACGATCTTCAAACGTCTCTATGACGCCGGTTTGATCTACCAGGCCGAGCGGTTGGTCAACTGGTCGCCGGTGCTGCAGACCGCGATCTCTGATCTTGAGGTCAAATACGAAGAGGTCGAAGGCGAACTGGTCTCGTTCCGCTATGGCTCCCTTGATGATTCAGCGCCGCACATCGTGGTGGCGACCACCCGGATCGAGACCATGCTCGGTGACACTGCGATCGCCGTGCACCCCGACGACGATCGGTACCGGCACCTGGTGGGGGCCACTCTGCCGCACCCGTTCCAGGACCGCGAGATCGTGATCGTGGCCGACGAACATGTCGATCCGGAATTCGGAACCGGCGCTGTCAAAGTCACACCGGCGCACGACCCGAACGACTTCGAGATCGGTATGCGGCACAACTTGGCAATGCCGTCGATCATGGACACCCGCGGTCGGATAGTCGGCACTGGAACGCAATTCGACGGTATGGACCGTTTCGAAGCCCGGACGCAAGTCCGCGAGGCACTGGCCGCCGACGGCCGCATCGTGGCGGAGAAGCGTCCGTATCTGCACAGTGTCGGGCATTCCGAGCGCAGTGGCGAGCCGATCGAACCTCGACTGAGTCTGCAGTGGTGGGTCAAGGTCGAATCGTTGGCCAAGGCTGCCGGTGACGCGGTGCGGGGTGGCGATATCGTCATCCATCCCAAGAGCCTGGAGCCCCGCTGGTTCGACTGGGTCGACGATATGCACGACTGGTGCATCTCGCGCCAACTGTGGTGGGGACATCGCATCCCGATCTGGCACGGCCCAGACGGGCAACGCGTGTGCGTCGGACCGGACGAGACGCCACCCGAGGGCTGGGAGCAGGACCCGGACGTGCTCGACACCTGGTTCTCTTCGGCTCTGTGGCCGTTTTCCACCATGGGCTGGCCGGATCGCACCGCGGACCTTGAGAAGTTCTATCCGACAAGCGTTCTCGTCACCGGCTACGACATCCTCTTCTTCTGGGTGGCCCGCATGGTGATGTTCGGCACGTTCGTGTCGGGTGACGACGCCGTCACCGACGGCGGGAACCGCGGCCCCCAGGTCCCGTTCGCGAATGTCTTCCTGCACGGCCTGATTCGCGATGAGCACGGCCGCAAGATGAGCAAGTCCCGCGGCAACGGCATCGACCCACTGGACTGGGTGGAGTTGTTCGGCGCCGATGCACTGCGGTTCACGTTGGCGCGCGGCGCCAGCCCCGGTGGAGACCTGTCCATCGGCGAGGACCACGCCCGAGCGTCGCGGAACTTCGCCACCAAGTTGTTCAATGCGACCCGTTTCGCGCTCATGAACGGCGCCGCACCAGCGCCCCTACCCGGGATCGATAAGTTGACCGACGCTGACCGGTGGATCCTGGGTCGGCTGGAAGAGGTTCGTGCCGAGGCGGACTCGGCTTTGGACTCCTACGAGTTCAGCCGGGCCTGTGAAGCGCTCTATCACTTCGCCTGGGATGAGTTCTGTGACTGGTACCTGGAACTGGCCAAGGTGCAGCTCGGCGGAGGCTTGCAGCACACCACCGCGGTCCTGGCCGCTGTGCTCGACACATTGCTCACGCTGCTGCACCCGGTCATGCCGTTTGTCACCGAGGTGCTGTGGCAGGCGCTGACCGGTGGTGAGTCGCTCGTGATCGCCGACTGGCCACAGGCCAGTGGAGTCACGATGGATCCCGCTGCCGCACTTCGTGTTGCCGATGTGCAGAAGCTGGTTACCGAGATACGCCGATTCCGCAGCGATCAGGGTCTGGCGGACCGCCAGAAGGTATCGGCCCGCCTCGACGGAATCGAGCAGGCCGGACTACGCGAACAGGTGGCGGCGGTGACGGCGCTGGCGTGGCTGACCGAACCGGCAGCCGACTTCAACGCCACCGCACAACTGGAGGTGCGGCTGTCAACCGGCACCGTTGCGGTCGAGCTGGACACCTCCGGCACGGTCGACGTCGCGGCCGAACGACGCAGACTGGAGAAGGACCTGGCTGCTGCGCAGAAGGATCTGGCGGCAACCGCAGCCAAGCTCGGCAATGAGGCTTTCCTGGCCAAGGCGCCCGGCGATGTCGTCGACAAGATTCGCGAACGACAGAAGCTGGCCCATGAGGAAACCGCCCGGATCACCGCGCGCCTGGCTGCGCTGACATGAGCGCTCGGATTCCGACCCCCGACGAGATCGCATCCCTGCTCCAGGTTGAGCATCTGTTGGATCAGCGCTGGCCGGAAACCAAACTCGAGCCCAGTACGGCGCGCATTGCGGCGTTGATGGAATTGCTCGGCTCTCCTCAACTCAGCTATCCCTGTATTCACATCGCCGGCACCAATGGCAAAACGTCGGTTGCCCGGATGATTGACGCATTGCTGACCGCCCTCGACCGACGGACCGGGCGCACGACCAGCCCGCACCTACAGTCGGCTGTTGAACGCATTGTTATCGATAACGAGCCGATCAGTCCGGCGAAATATGTCGAAACCTATTGCGAGATAGAGCCGTTTGTGCAGATGGTTGACGCCCAGTCGCAAGCTGACGGTGGGCCGGCGATGAGCAAGTTCGAGGTCGTCACGGCGATGGCTTTTGCGGCGTTCGCCGATGCGCCGGTCGATATCGCCATCATCGAAACCGGTATGGGCGGACGCTGGGATGCCACCAACGTCGTCGACGCACCAGTCGCGGTTATCACGTCGATCGGCATCGATCACGCCGAGTATCTCGGCGACACCATTGCCGCGATCGCCGCAGAGAAGGCCGGCATCATCGGCTCGCCCCGCGGTGACCTTGTTCCAGTCGACACCGTCGCGGTCATCGGTCGTCAGACGCCCGAGGCCATGGAAGTCCTGCTGGCCCAAGCTGTACGCGCCGACGCCGCGGTGGCGCGGGAGGACTCCGAGTTCGCGGTGCTGAGTCGCCAGGTCGCTGTCGGCGGGCAACTGATCGAACTGCAAGGCCTCGGCGGGGTGTACCCGGATATCTTCCTGCCGTTACATGGCCAGCATCAGGCGCACAACGCCGTGATTGCACTGGCCGCCGTGGAAGCGCTGTTCGGTGCCGGGCCGCAGCGTCAACTCGACATCGACGCCGTGCGTGCGGGGTTTGCCGCAGCGACGAGCCCGGGACGGCTGGAACGGATGCGCACCGCGCCGACCGTCTTCATCGACGCGGCCCACAACCCCGCCGGAGCCGCGGTGCTCACTACGGCACTGGCCGAGGAGTTCGACTTCCGGTTCCTGGTGGGTGTGCTCAGCGTGCTGGCCGACAAGGACGTGAACGGAATCCTGGCCGCCCTAGAGCCGGCCTTTGATCTGGTGGTGATCACCGATAACGGTTCGCCGCGCGCGCTGGATGTCGAATCGCTGGCCTTGCGCGCCGAAGAGGTGTTCGGCCCTGAGCGCGTGGTGCGCGCGCCGACCCTGTCCGACGCCATCGAGACCGCCACGGCCCTGGTCGAGGATGCCAAGGTCGACGGGCTCTCCGGGGCGGGCATCGTCATCACCGGCTCGGTCGCCACCGCCGGGGCCGCCCGCACGCTGTTCGGTAAGGACCCGATGTGAGCGAGCAGACTGGGCCCCGACCGGGGGATCCCTGGAAGAGCTTCCGCGGAGTCATGGCCGGCACGCTGATCCTCGAGTTGATCACGGTACTGCTGGCCTTGCCGGTAGTCGGCGCCGTCGGCGGCGGACTAACGCCATGGTCGACCGCCTATCTGATCGGTTTCGCGATTCTATTGGGACTACTAGCCGGGATGCAGGGACGGCCGTGGGCCATCTGGGCGAACCTCGGCGTGCAGTTATTGCTTGTCGCCGGATTCTTCATCTACCCGGTGATCGGATTCATGGGATTGCTGTTCACAGTGGTCTGGGCAGTGATCGCGTATCTGCGCACCGAGGTGCTGCGCCGCGAGCGACTGGGCCTGTTACCAGGCCAGCAAGCGCCGCGTGGCTGAGCAGGTACGCTGTGCGCCGTGACTGAGCGGACTCTTGTGCTGATTAAACCGGACGGCGTGCAGCGGCGGGTGATCGGCGACATCATCAGCCGGATCGAACGCAAGGGCCTGAGGATCGCCGCGCTCGAACTCAAGAATGTTGACGACGCACTGGCCCGCGCTCACTATGCCGAGCACGCCGATAAGCCCTTCTTCGGCTCGCTGCTGGAGTTCATCACCTCCGGTCCGGTGGTCGCCGCGGTCCTGGAGGGCCCCCGCGCCATCGCGGCGTTCCGCCAGATCGCCGGTGGGACCGATCCGGTGGAGAAGGCCGCACCGGGCACGATCCGGGGCGACCTGGGACTGGAGACCCAGTTCAACCTGGTGCACGGCTCTGATTCGCCGGAGTCGGCCGCCCGCGAGATCGGGCTCTGGTTCCCGGCCCGCTGACCGATTGACGGACCGTCGGCTCGATACCTGCCGCGGGTGTGGGATACTGGGGTCGGGTGAACGGCAACGTGCATCCGGAATGAGATTTCGAGACGTGCGCGACCACCGCGGCCTGCGGTGCGGCGCGGACCGTCGACAATCGCCATTCAGACCATAGACAAACGAGCCCGGGTAACGACCCGGGCCACAGCGTTAGCCCTTGAGTGGCCGCGTCAGTACGACGCGCCCGGGGGCTTGAGGAGGCTCAGTGGCCGATGATGATCTCACCCAGGACCTGCCCGAAAGCCCGTTGCAGTGGCAGCCGCCCGCGACTGATCAGCAAGCGCTGCCCGACCGGCTGAGAGTCCACACACTGGCGCGTGCATTGGGCACCACCAGCAAGCGGGTTCTTGACGCGCTCACCGCACTCGACGGTCGCTCCCGCAGCGCCCAGTCCAGCGTCGACCAGGCCGATGCCCTGCGGGTACGTGCGGTGCTGGCCGCCGAACCCGCCGACGGCGCTCTTGTTGCCCCCGTCGCTGAGGCCGCCCCGTCGGCTGAGGCCGCCCCGTCTGTTGAGACCGCCCCGTCTGCTGAGAACCCCGTTGCCGAGCCGCCGGCGTACATGCCACTGTTCGTCGCTCCACAACCCGTCGTAGCCGCGCGTGCTGATAAGGCCGCTCGCGACGATGACGAGGACGACGACCCGGACTCCGATGACGACGATGTTGCAGACGACGATGTCGCAGACGGCGACTCCGCCGAGCGACCGGCTAACCGCCGCCGCCGCCGCGGTCGCCGTGGCCGTGGCCGGGGCCGAGGCGAGGCGGGCGGCGAAGGTGAGGATGACGACTCCGAGCCCTCCGATGAAGACTCGGGCGATCAGCGCGAGGATTCCGATGACACCGATTCCGGCGATGACGAATCCGCAACCGGGGAGGGCGCGACCCGCCGACGCCGGCGGCGCAGGCGCCGCAAGTCGGGAGGCGGCGACGACACCGAATCAGGTTCGGTGGACGACCCGCCGAACACCGTGGTCCACGAGCGCGCACCCCGATCCAAGGCTGACCGCGATTCCGGTGAGATCCAGGGCATCAGCGGATCCACCCGGCTGGAAGCCAAGCGGCAGCGGCGCCGTGACGGCCGCGATGCCGGCCGTAGGCGTCCGCCGATCCTTTCCGAGGCCGAGTTCCTGGCGCGCCGGGAGGCCGTCGACCGGGTCATGGTGGTGCGCGACAAGATCCGCACCGAGCCGCCGCACGAGGGCGCGCGGTACACCCAGATCGCGGTGCTCGAGGACGGCATCGTCGTCGAACACTTCGTCACCTCGCCAGCGTCGGCATCTCTTGTCGGCAACATCTACCTGGGCATCGTGCAGAACGTGTTGCCGTCGATGGAGGCCGCGTTCGTCGATATCGGTCGCGGTCGCAATGGTGTGCTCTATGCCGGCGAGGTGAACTGGGAGGCGGCCGGACTCGGCGGGGCCAACCGCAAGATCGAGCAGGCTCTCAAACCCGGTGACTACGTCATCGTCCAGGTCAGCAAGGATCCGGTGGGACACAAGGGCGCCCGCCTCACCACCCAGCTGTCACTGGCCGGCCGGTATCTCGTCTATGTGCCGGGCGCGTCGTCTACCGGTATCAGCCGCAAGCTGCCCGACACCGAACGCCAGCGCCTCAAGGAGATCCTGCGCGAAGTGGTGCCGCCGGAAGCCGGTGTGATCATCCGCACCGCGTCGGAGGGCGTTAAGGAAGAGGACATCCGCGGCGACGTCACCCGATTGCAGGAGCGCTGGGTTGGCATCTCCGAGCGGGCCGGAGAGATTAAGGCCAAGGCCGCCGGTGCGGCGGTTGCTCTCTATGAAGAGCCCGACGTACTGGTCAAGGTGATTCGCGACCTGTTCAATGAAGACTTTGCCAGCCTGATCGTCTCTGGTGACAGCGCCTGGGAGACGATCACGGAATACGTCACTTCCGTTGCGCCCGAACTCGTTCCGAAGCTGACGAAGTATGAATCGCCCGGTGGCCCGGATGGACCTGACGTTTTTGCGGTACACCGAATCGGCGAGCAGCTGGCGAAGGCGTTGGACCGTAAGGTGTGGTTGCCGTCCGGCGGCACGCTGGTGATCGACCGTACTGAGGCCATGACGGTCGTCGACGTCAACACCGGAAAGTTCACCGGCTCGGGCGGAAACCTTGAACAGACCGTCACCAAGAACAACCTCGAGGCGGCCGAAGAGATCGTTCGCCAGCTGCGACTGCGCGATATCGGCGGCATCGTGGTCATCGACTTCATCGACATGGTGTTGGAGTCCAATCGGGATCTGGTGTTGCGGCGGTTGACCGAGGCGCTGGGGCGCGACCGCACCCGCCATCAGGTCTCGGAAGTGACCTCGCTGGGACTGGTACAACTCACTCGCAAGCGCTTGGGAACCGGTCTGATCGAGGCGTTCTCGACCAACTGCCCCATGTGCAGCGGCCGCGGCATCGTGTTGCACGCCGACCCGGTGGAGAACGCACCCGCAAACGGCGACGGCCGCAAGGCTGAGTCGGCCGGTGGGCGCCGCGGCAGGCGCGGCAAGAAGGGCCGCGGCGACGAGCCGGCGGTGGCTCGGGTGCCTGCGCACACCCCGGGCGAGCACCCGATGTTCAAGGCGATGGCCGCGACCACCGGTAAGGACGACGAGGACGAGGCTGATGGGGTTCCCGGTGGCGAACCGGGCGGTGATGTCGACGTCGACGAGAATCCGCCGACCGCGCAGCGGATCGCGCCCGAGGACGACCTGGTTGACGACCTCGACGAGGACGACGAGGACGACGAGGACGAGGACGAGGACGACGAACTTGACCCCATCGATGACGACGCCATCGACGAGGACGACCCCCTCGACATGGATGACGACGATGACGACGACGATGACGACGATGACGATGATGATGATGACGCCGACGATGAAGACGACGACGACGCCGACGACGCCGACGATGACGACGAGGACGACGAGGACGATGACGAGGGTGCTCCGGGCGTGACTCAGGTCACCGCGGCACCCGTCAGGTTGCGTCGCCGGGCCGCCGGTAGGCCTGCCGGGCCGCCGGTTTCGGATACCTGAGCCTCGCCGACCCGCAGTTTGACCCTCCGGTGCTGGTCGGAGTACTCTTGGGTAGTTGTCGCCTGGCTCCGCCGGCGGCAGTGGGACCGCCGGGCTTTCTTTCGAGCCGGTCCGGCCCGGGCCCGCAACCCAGACCAACTCGCGCGATCGAAGGTTGCGCGTGCCCGCGACACCGCGACTCTCGAGTCGCCGACTTGGAAGAGGAATGATGGCAGCCGAGACGGCCACCTACGCGATCGTCAAGACCGGCGGTAAGCAGTACAAGGTTGCCGTCGGCGATATCCTCAAGGTTGAGAAGATTGAGACCGAGCCGGGCACCTCGGTGTCGCTGCCGGTCGCGCTCGTCGTCGCCGGCGCCAAGGTGACCACCGATGCCGGGGAATTGGCAAAGGTTTCGGTCACCGGCGAGGTCCTCGAGCACACCAAGGGTCCGAAGATCCGGATCCACAAGTTCAAGAACAAGACCGGCTATCACAAGCGGCAGGGCCACCGTCAACCGCTGACGGTGCTCAAAGTCACCGGAATCAACTAGCTCAGGAGGCGAGAAGATATGGCACACAAGAAGGGCGCTTCCAGCTCACGAAACGGCCGCGAATCCAACGCTCAGCGCCTGGGCGTCAAGCGATTCGGCGGCCAGGTCGTCAAGGCCGGCGAGATCATCGTTCGCCAGCGTGGCACCCACTTCCACCCCGGCGTCAATGTCGGTCGCGGCGGTGATGACACCCTTTTCGCCACCGCACCCGGTGCGGTGGAGTTCGGCGAGAAGCGCGGTCGAAAGACCGTCAACATCGTTCGCGTCGCGCGACCGGAGTAGGTCTCTTTTTCGCGAGTGTGAAGCCACTGTGAAATCGAGACCGATTCTTCGCAGTCAGTTCACGCTCGACGAATGAAAGGACACTGGCCATGCCACGCTTCGTCGACCGCGTGGTGATCCATACCAGCGCGGGCAACGGCGGCAATGGCTGTGCGTCGGTGCACCGCGAGAAGTACAAACCTCTCGGTGGCCCCGACGGCGGTAATGGTGGCCGTGGCGGAAGCGTCGTCCTCGTCGTCGATCCTCAGGTCCACACGCTGCTCGATTTCCACTTCCATCCGAATGTTGTCGCACCGTCTGGCAAGCAGGGCATGGGTGGTGACCGCGACGGTGCCTACGGGTCCGACCTCGAGGTGAGGGTGCCCGACGGCACGGTAGTGCTTGACGAACAGGGCCGACTACTGGCTGACCTGGTGGGTGCGGGTACCCGCTTCGTCGCCGCCGAGGGCGGCCGCGGTGGTCTGGGCAACGCGGCACTGGCCTCCCGCGCCCGTAAGGCGCCCGGATTCGCCCTGCTGGGCGAGAAGGGGCAGACCCGTGATCTCACCCTGGAACTGAAGACCGTCGCCGACGTCGGCCTGGTCGGATTCCCGTCGGCGGGTAAATCGTCTCTGGTGTCGACGATCTCTGCAGCCAAGCCCAAGATCGCCGACTACCCGTTCACTACCCTGGTGCCCAACCTCGGCGTGGTGTCGGCCGGCGAGCACACTTTCACGGTCGCCGACGTGCCTGGGCTGATCCCGGGCGCATCGCAGGGCCGTGGATTGGGCCTGGATTTTCTGCGACATATCGAACGCTGCGCGGTGCTGGTGCACGTGATCGACTGCGCCACAATGGAACCGGGCCGCGATCCGATCTCTGATATCGACGCTCTTGAGGCGGAATTGGCGGCTTATGAGCCCACCCTGCAGGGTGACTCGTCACTGGGTGATCTCGCTGACCGCCCGCGTGCGGTGGTGCTCAACAAGATCGATGTTCCGGAAGCCAGGGAACTGGCTGACTTCGTGCGGCCGGAGATCGAAGCCCGCGGGTTGCCGGTGTTCGAGGTTTCCACGGTGACCCGGGAGGGGTTGCGCGAGCTGACGTTCGCCATGTGGGACCTGGTGGCCGGCTACCGAGCCGCTCAGCCCACGGTGGTCGCGCGACGTCCGGTGATTCGTCCGGTAGCGGTGGATGCGAGCGGGTTCACCGTCGAAGCCGATCCGGCTCACGCCGGTGGTTTCGTGGTGCGCGGCACCCGGCCGCTGCGCTGGGTGGCCCAGACCGACTTCTCCAATGACGAGGCAGTGGGCTACCTCGGTGACCGGCTGGCCCGTCTCGGCGTCGAGGATGAGTTGATCAAGCGCGGCGCCACCCCGGGCTGTGCGGTCACGATCGGCGATATGACGTTCGACTGGGAACCGCAGACCCCCGCCGGAGTGGATGTCACGCCCACCGGCCGCGGTACCGACGCCCGATTGGAGCGCAATGACCGCATCGGTGCGGCCGAACGCAAGGAGGCCCGCCGGAGTCGTCGTGAGCAGGAGGTCGAGGAGTGAGCGCGCACCGCGGCGCCATTCGCGACGCCCGCAGCATCGTCGTCAAGATCGGTACCACCGCGCTGACTGACGCCTCCGGATTGTTCGACACCGACCGCCTGTCAGCACTGGCCGATGCCATCGAGGCCCGGATGAAGGCCGGCTCGGATGTGGTGATCGTGTCGTCGGGCGCGATCGCCGCCGGTATTGAACCCCTTGGCCTGAGCCGTCGGCCGACCGACCTCGCCACCAAACAAGCCGCCGCCAGCGTCGGTCAGGTCGCGTTGGTCAATGCCTGGAGCGCGGCCTTCGCGAAGTACGGCCGCACCGTTGGACAGGTTCTTCTGACCGCCCATGACATCTCGCAGCGGGTGCAGCACACCAACGCTGCGCGCACCCTGGACCGGCTTCGCGGGCTGCATGCGGTAGCGATCGTCAATGAGAATGACACCGTGGCCACCAATGAGATCCGATTCGGTGACAACGACCGGTTGTCGGCTCTGGTGGCCCAACTGGTCGGTGCAGATGCGCTCGTGCTGCTCTCCGATATCGACGGCCTTTATGATTCCGATCCACGCAAGGGCAGCGATCCACAAAAAGGCGGCGCGCGCTTCATCGCCGAAGTCGGCGGGCCTGACGATGTTCACGGAGTGATTGCCGGACAGGGCAGCCGACTGGGCACCGGGGGAATGGCCTCGAAATTGTCCTCGGCGCTGCTGGCCGCCGATGCGGGTGTGCCGGTGTTGCTGGCCGCCGCCACCGACGCCGCGGCCGCGCTGACGGACGCATCAGTAGGCACCGTGTTCGCCCCGCGTTCGACGCGGATGTCGGCTCGGCGGTTCTGGGTTCGGTACGCCGCCGAGGCCGCAGGCGCGGTGACACTGGATGCGGGCGCCGTGCGTGCGGTGGTCAAACAACGACGTTCGCTGCTGCCGGCTGGAATCACCGGGTTGTCCGGGAAGTTCTTCGGCGGCGACGTCGTCGAGTTGCGCGGGCCGGATGCGGAATTGGTCGCCCGTGGTGTGGTGGCCTACGACGCAGCCGAATTGGCCACCATGATCGGACGTTCGACCTCCGATCTGCCCGCGGATATGCGCCGTCCCGCGGTGCACGCCGATGATCTGGTAGCCGTCTAGCGCCACGTCAGTGCAGTCGGCTTCCGCTGAGTTCATCGGCCAGCAGGGCTAGCATCGGCGAGCAGCCGGTCTCCACCTTCACTGTTGCCAGGTCGTCACCTCGGGTGACGCCACGATTGATGATGGCAATCGGCTGACCGCGTGCGGCAGCATGACGTACGAACCGGTAGCCGGAGAACACCGTCAGCGATGACCCCGCCACCAGCAGCGCATCAGACTGCTCGAGGAGTGAATACGCCTGATCCACAACCTCTTTGGCGACGGATTCGCCGAAATAGACGATATCGGGTTTGAGCATGCCACCACACGCCGGGCAATCGACGAACCGGAAGGAGTCGGTGTCACAGACCACTGCGTCGGCGTCGGGGGCCACCGCATGGCCGCCCATCTGCTGTGCGCGCCGGGTGAATCCGGGATTGGCGGCTTCAAGCTGATCGGCCAGCGCCGCCCGGGACATCCTGTGGCCGCAGTCCAGGCACACCACCTTCGCGTAGGTGCCGTGCAAATTGATCACGGAGTGGCTGCCGGCCTTAGTGTGCAGTAGGTCCACATTCTGGGTGATCACCCCGGTGACAACTCCGGCCCGCTCAAGGGTGACCAGGGCACGGTGTCCGGCATTGGGTTCGGTCTCGGCCATATGCCGCCAGCCCAGGTGGTTGCGCGCCCAGTACCGCTGCCGGTACTGGGCGCTGGAGGTGAACTGCCGGATCGTCATCGGATTGGCCGGCGGGGAGTCCGGTCCCCGGTAGTCCGGGATGCCGGAGTCGGTGGATATCCCGGCCCCGGTGAGCACCGCGAACCGCTGCCCGGCCAGCAGTGCCACGAGTTCCGGAGCTTCCATACCCGCGAGGGTACTGACCGGCCACAACCACCGCTGTTGGTGACCTGGGTGGCGACAAGGGACAATGGCGGAATGGACTTCTACTCCGTCTACCGGCATGGATTCGTGCGGGTGGCCGCCTGCACGCACCGGACGGTGCTGGCGGACCCGGCCGCCAACGCCGAGTCGGTGCTGCGGATCGCGCGGGACTGCCATGCCGACGGTGTCGCGGTCGCGGTCTTCCCGGAGCTGACGTTGTCTGGATATTCGCTCGAGGACATCCTGATGCAGGACAGCCTGCTCGACGCCGTCGAGGCGGCGCTCGCCAATATCGTCGCAGGATCAGCCGATCTGCTGCCGGTGGTGGTGGTCGGCGCGCCACTGCGCCACCTGCACCGGATCTACAACACCGCGGTCGTGATCCACCGCGGTGCGGTTCTCGGCGTTGCGGTCAAGTCTTATCTGCCGACCTACCGCGAGTTCTACGAGCGTCGTCAAATCGCGCCCGGCGATGATATGCACGGGGTGATCCGGCTGTCGGGAGTGGACGCGAAGGTTCCGTTCGGCCCCGATCTGTTGTTCGATGCCATCGACATTCCCGGTTTGGTGCTGTACGTCGAGATCTGTGAGGACATGTTCGTCCCGATTCCACCCAGCGCGCAGGCCGCGCTGGCCGGGGCGACGGTGCTGGCCAACCTGTCCGGCAGCCCGATCACCATCGGCCGGGCTGAGGACCGCAAGCTACTGGCCCGTTCGGCCTCGGCGCGCTGCCTGGCGGCCTATGTCTACTCCGCGGCCGGGGAGGGCGAGTCGAGCACCGATCTGGCCTGGGACGGCCAGACGATGATCTATGAGAACGGTCGGCTGCTCGCGGAGTCCGAGCGCTTCGGGACGGGCGATCGGCGCTGTATCGCTGACGTCGATCTGGATCTGCTTCGTGCCGAGCGGTTGCGGATCGGGACCTTCGATGACAACCGTCGCCACCACCAGGAGGGGTTGGATTCCTTCCGCCGCATCGGTTTCCGGCTCGATCCGCCGGCCGGTGACATCGGCCTGCGCCGTGAGGTGGAGCGTTTCCCGTTCGTGCCCAACGACCCGGCACGGTTGGAACAGGACTGCTACGAGGGCTATAACATTCAGGTCGCTGGCCTGGTGCAGCGACTGCGGGCATTGCACTATCCGAAGATCGTCATCGGCGTCTCCGGGGGGTTGGACTCCACGCATGCGCTCCTCGTCGCGGCCCGGGCGATGGACTCCGAAGGACGGCCCCGCAGCGATATTCTGGCGTTCACTCTGCCCGGGTTCGCGACCGGTGAGCACACTAAGAACAACGCCGGCAGATTGTCGAAAGCGCTCGGGGTGAGTTTCGCCGAGATCGACATCCGTCCGACTGCCGAGTTGATGCTCACCGAGATCGGCCATCCCTACGCGCGCGGCGAAGCCGTGTACGACGTCACTTTCGAGAATATTCAGGCCGGACTTCGCACCGACTATCTGTTCCGTATCGCCAATCAGCGTGGCGGCATCGTGCTCGGTACCGGTGACCTCTCCGAGCTTGCGCTGGGTTGGTCGACCTACGGTGTGGGCGATCAGATGAGTCACTACAACGTCAACGGCGGCGTGCCGAAAACTTTGATCCAACATCTCATCCGGTGGGTGATCAGCTCGGGGGAGTTCGACACCGAGGTGGGCGACACCTTGGCGTCGGTGCTTGATACCGAGATCACCCCGGAGCTGGTGCCGGTGAGCGAGGGCGAACAGATTCAGAGCAGCGAAGCCACAGTCGGTCCCTACGCGCTTCAAGACTTCTCGCTGTTCTATGTGCTGCGCTATGGATTTCGGCCGGCCAAGATCGCGTTTCTCGCCTGGCACGCCTGGAAAGACGTCTACCCGCTGGCTGAGATCCGCAAGTGGCTGGCCGTCTTCGCCCAACGCTTCTATTCCTTCAGCCAGTTCAAGCGCTCTGCGATGCCCAACGGACCCAAGGTTTCCCACGGTGGATCGCTGTCCCCGCGCGGCGACTGGCGCGCCCCCTCGGATATGCCCGCCACAGTGTGGCTGGACGAGATCGAACGGGAAATTCCGTCTGGCTGAGTCGGGTACCGAATACGTCCCTGACAGCTGTGATAGTTTCCGGCTAATCATTTCCGGCGGAGGCTGGTGATCTTCCGTCCACTGTGCTCGACGCGGGCTCGAAAGGACTGCCGGGAAGTGTCGACATCGGAGGTGGCTCCGGTTCCGAAGCCTGCGATTCTGCGCAGGGTGGTGATATCAAGTCTGATCGGCACCGCGGTGGAGTATTACGATTTTGTGCTCTATGCGACGATGACGGCACTGGTGTTCGACAGGCTGTTTTTCTCCGCCCTCGATCCGGGACTGGCAACTGTTGCCGCGTTTGCGGCCTTTGCGGCCGGGTATGTTTCGCGTCCTATTGGTGGAATCCTGTTCGGGCACTTCGGAGATCGGCTGGGCCGGAAGCGAATGCTGGTCCTGACCATGGCCATCATGGGCTTGGGAAGTTTCCTCATCGGGTTGCTACCCACCTACGAGACGGTCGGACTGGCGGCCCCCGCCATGCTGGTCGTCCTTCGAGTTGCTCAGGGCATAGCGATCGGCGGCGAATGGGGTGGCGCGACTCTGATGGTCGCCGAGCATGCTGAAGCGGATTCCCGGGGGCGGTCGATCGGCCTCATGCAGATGGGGTCACCAATCGGGGCATTGCTGTCCACGGCCGTGGTCACCGCAGTGACCCTGCTCGGCGACGATGCCCTGCTGTCGTGGGGGTGGCGGATCCCCTTCCTCTTCAGTGCCTTATTGCTGGTGTTCGGACTTTATGTGCGGGTCAGCGTCCCGGAAAGTCCGGTGTTTGAACAAGCTGTGTCGGCGGATGCGTCTGGAAGCGGTCGCCAGCGACTGCCACTCTCCGCTGTGTTGCACAGGCCGCGAACCTTGATTCTCGCCACCGCGGTCGGCATCGGACCGTTTGGGCTGACGGCGCTTATCAACACCTACATGATCAGTTATGCAAAAGGCATCGGATATCCGCTGACCGGTGTCATAACAGCGAGTCTTTTATCCTCGGTGACTTCGCTGCTGACGATTCCGCTGTTCTCGGCACTGTCTGATCGCGTCGGTCGGCGCGCCGTGATCATGGGCGGCGCGCTTGCGATCGTCGTCTATGCGGTGCCCTTCTATTCGCTGGTCGACAGCGTCTCATTTCCCCGGCTGGCGGTGGCGTGGATCCTGGCACAGGCGGTGCAATCGGCAATGTACGCCCCGCTGGGGGTGCTGCTCTCGGAGATGTTCGACACCGACGTCCGCTACACGGGCGTGTCGATGGGATATCAGCTGGCTGCAGTTCTGGGTGCCGGCTTCACGCCACTGATCGCCAGCAGTCTTTTGGCTGGTGACATGCGAAGCGCGCCGTTGGTAGTGATCGCAATCGGCTGTGGCGTGGTCACCATGCTTGCCATCTGGCTCATGAAGGAAACCCGCGGACGAAACCTGGCGAGCCGCATTCATTCGCGCTAGGCGCTCGGCGTTGCGCCTAAAACGCGTTGCATATCTGCCTTCATCGCCTGGAGTTGGGCACCCCAATACCCCCAACTGTGGGTTCCGGCCGGGGGGAAGTTGAACACCGCGTTGCGTCCACCCGCGGCCAGATATTTCTTCTGGAATTCCTTATTGGTGTCCAGAGTGACGTTCTCCAGATAGCCGGCGGTGAATAGCCCGGCGAAACCGGGGTCTGCGGTGTTGTCCAGGTCCGAGGGCGCACCGGTACCGCAATAGACCCACACCGCCGTGCCGTTGGCCACCAGACGGGAAATGTTGACCATCGGATCATTGCGCTTCCACGCGGGATCGCCCTTGGGACCCCACATGTCGGTGGCACTGTATCCGCCGGCATCGCGCATCGCGACGTTGATCAATATCGGCCACAGTCCCAGTGACGGATTGAGGAATCCGGAAAGCGACGCCGCGAAGAGAAACTGAAGCGGGTGCCAGATCGCCAGCGTCAGCGCCGAGCCGCCCGACATCGACAGCCCCACGACGGCATTGCCGACCGGCGAAATGCCCCGATTGACCGCAAGCCAGGCCGGTAATTCGCTCGTCAGGAAGGTTTCCCATTTATAGGTGACGGTTCCGGCCCGGCCTGCTGCCGGCCGATACCAATCGGTATAGAAACTTGACTGGCCGCCGACGGGCATCACTACCGACAAGCCTGATTGGAAGTACCACTCGAAGGCGGCGGTGTTGATATCCCAGCCGTTGGTTTCGTCCTCCGCGCGCAGGCCGTCCAGCAGATAGACCGCGTGCGGGCCGCCGCCTTGGAATTCGACGCGGATATTGCGCCCCATCGCCGGCGACGGCACCGTCAGTATCTCGATCGGAAGGCCCTCGCGCGAGAAGGCGGTGGCGGTCGGGGC
>Ga0164295_10000328_pt1 | contig 40402 bp, 41 predicted proteins | sample GEODES006metaG_FD_111798 | JGI IMG/M metagenome (GOLD analysis project Ga0164295, IMG submission 111798) | Oligotrophic lake water microbial communities from Sparkling Lake, Wisconsin, USA - GEODES006 metaG | ecosystem: Environmental > Aquatic > Freshwater > Lake | place: USA: Sparkling Lake...
CCGCCGTGAAAGGGCGATGTCCTAGGCCCCTAGACGATGGGGACGTTTGAGGCTCGCAAATCGTACCTTCTAGAGGGGTGCTAACCAAAATCGGTTATTTACCCTGCCCAGAAATGGCGGAAAGTAAGGTGATTTAGAGAAGCGCCCACTGAATCGTGATTGAGACAGTTACATCTTGCTGACCTAGATCAACAACAGTTACTTCTGAATCAGCAGCCTTGGCCATTGCCATCACTTGTGGATAGCTAATCGGGCTTGAATTCTCTACTAAGTAATTAACGCGACCAAGTTTTGCATCTAATAATTTTGCATATGAAGTCGCCTTTGCCTTGGCATTTTTTACTGCATTTGCACGCGCAGATTCAGTTGAAGCAGATGAATCAAGAACAAAAGGTGTGACTCCTTGAATCTGCAGATCATTGCCGCCTGCAGCAACAACGGTATCCACAACCGAGCCGGCATTTTCTGCGTTCTTAATTGTTACAACAAAACCTTGTAATCCACGGTAACCAACTAATACTGAACCTTTATCTTGGGTGTAATTATATTCTGGGTAAACAGAAATACTCTGAGTTGCGATATCACCCTTTAAAATTCCTGCCTTAGTCAGCGCTGCACGAACTGCTGCCGCCACTGTTGAAGTTCTAGCCAGTGCATCTTTATTAGAACCAGCTACAACTGAAACATTCGCATTTAAGCGCACCGCATCAGGGGTTACCTTGATGGTGCCCTCGGAGTTAACGGTTACATAACGCGTTGCATTTGTTGCCGCATTGGCTGGAAGAGATAGCGCTGTACCCCCAACCAAGGCTAGAGCGATTGCGATTATGGCGATTTTGCGAGAACGTGTTTTAGTCATGAGTTAAGTATCTCCTATTAAGTTATGTTCGGTTGTGAAGGCTTTGTGAGTTTTCTGTGATTTAGAGCGAGCTATAGAGATCAGAGTGATCCTTAATCATGCGATTGAGCGAGAAATACTGCCCGGCGCGCGCTTTCCCAGCCTCACCCATCATTTTTCGTAACTGCCCATCGCGTGCTAACTTTTCAATCGCATCAGTCATTGCTGGAGCCGAAGTTTGCGTTAAATAACCAGTGCTCTCGTCTATGACAATATCTGAGATAGAGCCAACGTTTGTTGCAACGATCGGTAAGCCAGCTTGAGCTGCTTGAATTAAAGTCAGTGGGATACCTTCATTATCGGAAGTCAGGATTGCAATATCACTTGCGGCAAGGATCTGGTCGATATCGCTGCGCCAGCCGAAGAAAGTAACGTTTAATTGTTCGCGTTGGCAGCGCACTTTTGAACTTTCAAAGAGCTCGCCTTCCCCAGCAACTAAAAAGCGTAGGTCTAAGCCACGCGCTTTGCATTCTTTTGCAACATCTAATAAACGATCGGGGCGTTTGATCTGAGTTAAGCGCCCAACAAAAGTTATATATAAAGTTTCTGCACTAATTCCAAGAGCACTTTGTGCCGTAGCTTTTAGAATTGCCTTCGGTGCAGGAATTCCAGGAAAGAAAACGCGGTATTTATCAGCGCGGCCAATGCCAGCGGCAACCAAGTCATCGCGCACCTTGCTGCCAATTGCAATTAAAACACTGGTACGCGTTGCCAAGATTTTTTCAATCAAGATAACTAATTTAGTAACGAAAACATTGAAATAACCGTGAAGTAAATGTCCGTGGAAAGTATGAATGCGAACCGCGCCGCGACCGGCCAAAAGTGATGCTAAACGACCCAACACACCAGCCTTAGCGGTGTGAGTGTGAATAACATCAGGTTTAAATTTACGAATAAGTGAAACTAAACCAAAGAAGGCTTTCATATCAGCCAATAAAGATACTGAACGGCCCAAGCCAGCGATACGAGTTGCCTTGATATCGGTTGCCACGGTATCCAAATAATCCGCTTCATTTTCATCACAGTAACCAGTGACCAAAATTTGCTCAAAGGCTGACTTATCTAAGCCGCGCATAAGTTCGGCCACGATTACGGCAGGACCACCCACATTCATGCGGGCGATTATCTGCATTACCTTTACTTTCGCGGCCATGTGGTTATCTTCTCGCAAAAAGGCGCGATAATTGCGCACATGAGCAGTGGTGAATTCGTATCCAAGTGCACCGCTGACTCTTTGGCGCAAGCAGCCCAATTACTTAAAGATGGCGGGCTAGTCGCTCTGCCCACAGAGACTGTTTATGGACTTGGTGCAGATGCCACAAATCAAAATGCGGTTTCCCGTATCTACAAAGTAAAGGGCCGCCCGGCAGATCATCCGCTAATCGTTCATATTCATTCGATGCAATCACTAGATGATTGGGCAGATGAAGTCCCAAGTTACGCAATTTCATTGGCTCGCGATTTCTGGCCTGGTCCAATGACTTTGGTATTAAAGAGATCGATATTGGCCGAAAATTTTGTAACCGGGGGACAGCCAACAGTTGGGCTACGCGTTCCGGATCATGCGGTTGCGTTAGCTCTTTTATCTGCCTTTGAAAAAATAGGCGGTAAAGGAATAGCGGCTCCGAGCGCTAATCGTTTTGGACATGTCTCCCCAACAACTGCCCAAGCGGTGCAAGAGGAACTTGGGGAGTGTCTAGAAGAGAGAGATCAGATTCTCGATGGTGGCCCGTCTGCTGTCGGCGTTGAATCGACCATCATCGACTGCACATCAGATTCCCCACGGATCTTGCGTCCTGGTGCAATCACAATTCAAATGATTGAAGAATCGACTCATTTAAAGGTGTCTAAGGCAGAAACGGATATCCGAGTGAGCGGTTCACTTGAGAACCATTACGCACCACAAGCGTCAGTCTTTCTAAATCGCACGCCTAAACCAGGTGAGGGTTTCATCGCACTTGCAGAGATACAAACACCTGAAAGCGTTATTCGTTTAGCATCACCAAAGAACATAGAAGAGTTTGCACGCTTAATCTATTCCGCACTTCGCGCAGCTGATGCAAAAGGTCTTAATTCAGTTGTTGTTGCAGAGCCAACAGGAGATGGCTTGGCGCTTGCGATCCGCGACCGTTTAATGCGAGCATCTAAAGGTCGGTAGTCCCTTATATTTATTGATTAAACAAGTTACTCTCCAAGAACATAAGAATTCTTGTATGCAAACTAAGGGGAGAGTAAAGATGATCGTTGAAATAAATGGCGCTAAATTAAACGTTGAGGTAATTGGTAAAGGTGAAGGAAAGCCTGTTTTAATCTCTCATCATGGCGGTGGAGGAATAGGCTCGCTAGCAGAACCAAAGGCAACATATGGTCCTCTGGCAGATATTTTTCAAGTAATCGCTTTTGATGCTCGCGGTTGTGGCAATAGCGAGATCGTTGGGCCTTATTCACATGAACAATGGGCAGCAGATGTTGATGGACTCCGTAAATGGATTGGTGCTGAAAAAATTGTTGTCGCGGGTGGTTCATACGGTGGATTTATCTCACTCGAGTATGCAGTTCGCTATCCAGAACATACGGAAGCCGTTCTTCTTCGTGACACCTCAGCAGACTCAGATAATTTCAAGACCCTAGAAGAAAATGCGCGCAATCAAGATCGCGTAGAAATAAACTGGGATAACTTCAATCGTTATTGGACAGGTCAAATTCGAGATGATGCAGATCTGAAAGCCTGCTGGGCCGAACTAATTCCACTTTATGATTTCACTTATGACCCAGTGACATCAGCTGCCCGGGTTGAAGCAGGTTTCTACCACCATGAAGCCCACAACTATTGCTTCACACATAACTCACCAAATTATGATTTGAAGCCAATACTGCACAAAATTCAGGCTCCGACTCTGGTGACCGTGGGCCGCACTGACTGGGTCACACCTGTTTCATCTGCGCAAATAATTGCCGATGGAATTCCGAACTCTCGCTTGGTTATTTTCGAGAAGTCAGGTCACTCTCCGCAATTTGAAGAGTATGACTTATTCCAGGAAGTGCAACGCAAATTTATCGCTGACTACCTTCCACATTTAGTGGCAAAGTAAGAAGATTAATTAAGAGAAAAATCTGCCGATTCCTAAGCTTTGCGGCTTAGGAATCGGTATTTTTTATTTGAAATCCAATACAGATTCGATCGCTTTCGCGATAGAGAGCAGTCGGAAGTCACTTCCCTTAACTGTTGCTAGTTGAATCCCAATGGGAAGTCCTTCTGAATTTAAACTACTTGGAATCACGATTGCAGGGTCACCAGTGATATTAAAAATTCCGGTGTATGCGCCCTCGACCGCTCCCGCTGGAGTATCAATGGGAGGCGTGGTGGCTGGAGCAACATATGGGGCAGCGGGAGTAATTAAGACATCAATAGATTCATACAGACTTGCAGCTAATGGAAGTAATTCATGGCACCGATCGGATGCGCTCTTGTATTCCTCCTTGGTTATATCTTTTGCAGCTTGGAACAGTCTCAAAGTTTCTGGCCCGAAATGTGAAGGCTCCGAAGTCACTTTCGCGCCATGAACTTGCCAGGCTTCAAAATGCAACATTGTTCCAAAAGTTTTATCAAGTTCAGAGAAGACTTCACCGTCTAATTCAACGACCGATGCACCAAGAGATTTGAGTTTTTCCAAAGCCTCTTTTACGGAGTCTGCAACCTCCTTTTCAAGTTCTGGTAAATCAAAGTGCGATGCAATGATGCCAATTTTCAAACCAGAAATTTGAGTTTGCGGAAGATCTTTATCCTTACCCATCAACGCTGAAAAAACCTGTGTTGTGGTTGCCACATCTTTTGCCAGAAGCCCGACATGATCAAAAGTAGGAGATAAAGGCGTAACTCCGTTTAATGAAATCGAGTTGTAACTAGGTTTAAATCCAACGACGGCGCAGTAATGCGCAGGGATTCGGATTGAACCTCCGGTATCCGTGCCAAGAGCTGCGGCACAAACTCCAGCCCCAACGAGAGATGCGGAACCTCCACTTGAACCACCAGCAGTTCGTTTTGCGTTATATGGATTCATTGCTTCTGGTACATCGGGATGGGTCGCGCCTGCTGCATATTCCAATAGTGAAGTAGTTGCAAAAATATCCGCACCTAATGCACGAAGTGATTTAATCACTGGTGCATCTTCGGTTGCAGGTTTTGATTTCATATCTGCGGGGTTTCCATTGCCGCGAGGCTGACCCTTCACATCAATAATATCTTTGACCGCTATTGCCATTCCGTGCAGTGGCCCAGCCGAAGCACGCGCTGGCGCAGAAAGAATTGAGGAAATTGCGTTAAGAGGTACTCCCAGGCGAAGTGCGCGTTCATAAGTTGCAAGTAGATCTAAATTTGCAGTTTCACATATGCGCTCTCCGCGTTCTATAGCGTAGATAATTTCGCCAACATAATTAGTTAGCGGCCCCTTAAGGTCACGAAGTAGGTCGCTAACTTCTGTCTTTCTTTTGCGGATAGTTAAATCGCGATAAATACCACTATGCGTCTTTGCTGATCCACGATTAAATACAACGAGGCGATCAAGTGAACCGACAAGATCATCTGGTTCAAATCCATTAAAACCTTCAGGCTTAACTGGAGCTTGCGCCAGCACTTCGCGAGCGATTGCCAACATAAGTGGTCGATATTTTGGTTCCTCGAGATGATCTGCAATTGAAAGGTCAGAAGTCGCACCCGCATAAAGCATTGCTCCGTAGGCCTCTTTGCCCCAAAGAAATCCCAGTATATTTTCAGTTGCTTGCGCGTAAGGAAGCGCAGCCACAAGTTCTTTAACGCGCGGGGTAATTTCGTTACCGACTAATTCACCTACGCGGAATGCCCCGATATTTCCTTGCATAATCTTTCCGGGAGCCAAGTAATCTGCCCCAAAATTTACAAAAGAAACAATTATATTTTCGGCACCCACGACGCTCGCGATATCACTCGCTGTTAGACCATTTTGAAACGTTACAACAAATCCATCTGGCGCCAGTCGACCGCGAAGAAGTTCTGCAGCGCTTTTAGTGTGGTGACTCTTAACTGCGATGGCTACATTGTTCAGTTTTGCAGGTAGATCAGCAGGCAGTATCGCCTTGGCTTTAACAGTGAAATTTTCTACGGGTCCTTCGATAGAAATCCCAAATTCATTAATAGCTTTAACGTGATCTGCATCGATATCGCAAAAAACAACATCATGGCCAGCACGAATCATGTGAGCGCCGATAGTGCCACCGATTGCACCTGCACCAATAATTGTTAATTGCATCAACTTCACCTTTTCATCTTTACCTCATAGGAAGTTCAGAGATAAAGCAACAGTAGGGATTAACTTTATAAATACATAGCCCTCTTCCCGATTTAGATAATTAGTGGTTACATTGAGGTATGGACATTAAAAGAGTTGCAGTAGTCACTGGTACAGCCCACGGTATGGGAAGTGCGATAGCAGAGTCCCTTCACAAAAGTGGACACACTGTCCATGGTGTTGATCGCGATCAAGCTGATCTTTCTAACCCTGAGGCTGTAAAAGAGTATTTTCAAAAAATTGGCCAAGTAGACATTCTGGTTAATTGCGCTGGCGGCGTTGTAGGACAGACGCATAAGCCACTTGATGAAGTCAGTGATGATGCTTGGAAAGCGATTTTTGATGCGAACCTGCAGACAACGTTTCTATCCACACGCGCAGTTATAAAAGGGATGAAAAGCAACGGCTGGGGGCGAATCGTCAATATCTCATCCGGTGCTGGTCGAAGCGTGAGCCTGACTGGGATTCAGGCATATGCAACAGCAAAAGCAGCTCAAATAGGCTTCACCAGACAAATGGCCCATGAGCTTGGCCAGTATGGAATTACCGTTAACTGCATTGCGCCTGGATTTGTTCTCTCAAATCCTTCAACAATCGCACAATGGGAGAGTTATGGCGCTGAAGGCCAAGAGAAATTGAAAGCTGGCATTGCAACGAGGCGTCTGGGTAAGGCAGAAGATATTGCAAATGGCGTGTCGTTTTTTACAGGTGAGTCGAGTGGGTGGGTTACTGGCCAGTGTTTATCAATAGATGGCGGACACTCTCTTTTTTAGACTTTTTAGAGGTAAAACAGAATTGCAAATGGCGTGTCGTTCTTTACAGGTGAGTCGAGCGGGTGAGTTACTGGCCAGTTTTTATCAATAGATGGCGGTCACTCTCTGTTTTAATTTTTTAACGAGCCTAAATAAATCTCGCCAGCCCTAGGTTAATTGTTGTTATTGCTCTAGCCTGACAACACCCAAAAGCGCTAGGCGGCTACTGTCGAACTTTGGCTTTAATCGTTTGACGATTTTAATGTCAATGGAGATATGGAGAAATGTAAATGGTTTCAAGAAAGAAGACGCTAGGTGCTTTTTTTGCAGCGCTAACTGTTGCAGCAACGGTTCTAGTTCCACTATCAGCAAATGCGTCACCAACTGGTGATTTGATATTTGTTCGTTCTCAAGATTTTGCAACATTTGATCCAGATCTTGCACAGAATGACTCTCTGTTTATTCAACAGCAAGTTTTCGAAGGTCTATACCGTGGAACTAAAGACGGTAAAGGTGTAGAGCCATGGTTGGCTAAGAGCCACACAACATCAAAAGATGGACTCACATGGACATTCAAGCTTCGTACTGACGTTAAGTTCAGCAATGGATCTCCATTGACTGCTGCTGATGTTAAGTTCTCACTTGATCGTGCAACAGCCGGGACAGGCTGGGGATTTATCAACGAGGCAATTGGAAGCGTTGAAGCTCCATCAACAGACACAGTTGTAATCAAGACAAAGTTCCAATGGGCACCATTGCTCGCGGACCTGGCTTGCTTTAGCAACTCAATAATGCCAAAAGACTTCGGCGGCAAGACTGCAGCTGAATTCTTTAAGGACCCAATTGGTACCGGTGCATTCGTCTTTGATAAATGGACACCAGGAACTGAAATCAAGCTTGTTGCCAACAAGTCTTACTGGCAGCCAGGTAAGCCATACCTAAACTCTGTAACTTGGAAGTACGTAATAGATGACAACACTCGTGAGTTCATGCTCAAGGGCGGACAAGCAGATATCAATGAAGAGCCACCAGCTACTAACATCAAGTCGCTGCAGGCTGCTCCAAATATCAAGGTTGGTATTTTCCCAGCTGCTGCATCAAACTACCTAGCCTTTAACCACAAGGTTCCTGCGCTATCAGATGTAAACGTACGTCGTGCGATTTCATATGCAGTTGACCGCGCAGCGATCAACAAAGTTGTTTACTCAGGTCTAGGAACTGCATCAAACTCATTCCTTCCACCTGGTGTTAACTACTACGACAAGAACTCCCCAGGAGTTCAGTTCGATCTGAAGAAGGCAGCTGCTGAGCTTGCGAAGAGCAAGTACAAGAAGGGTCTTAAATTAGAACTTTTGATCCGTGGTGGTAATAAGGCTCACGAAGCAACTGCTTCGATCCTCCAAGCTTCTTTAAAGAAGATTGGTATCACAATGACCATCAAAGCACAGGAGCCATCAGTTCAGCGCGTAACTCAAAAGGCGATGGAATATCAGATGACACTTACTGGTTGGACAATGGATATCGTTGACCCAGATCAGTTATTGACATTTGGTTTGACTCCACAAGGCGGAACAAGCGCTTACTTCACAAACTACAACAATGAGAAAGTGAATGCAGCGGTTAAGAAGGGTCAGACAAGTGTTGATCCTAAGGTTCGTGCCGCTGCTTATACATTCGTACAGAAGCAAGTTGCTGATGATGCCTTCATGGCATTCACCATCAACCCACCTTACCTATACGCATGGAGCAATAAGATCACAGGTTTCTTCGTGAACCCTCTCTATAGCTACAAAATGGAAGACGTTAAGAAGGGTTAATTCACTTCTTGTCCAATTTCAGAAAATAGCTAACCGGCGGTAACGTTGGTAAGCACAATTGCTTAACAGAGAGAACGGGTGATATCGAAGTGAGTTATTTGACCTATGTAGGTAAAAGACTCCTTCAGATGTTGCCCGTTCTCTTTGGCATTTCCATTGCTGTATTCGCAATTGTTCACTTGATTCCGGGTGATCCAGCGGATGTTTTGCTTGGCCAAAATGCGACCGATGCAAGAGTAAAGATCCTTAATAAAAAACTCGGAATTGATCGTCCGCTATTGGTTCAGTACTTTGCTTTTGTTTGGGATTTACTTCACGGTTCACTGGGCACCAGCTTCTACAACCGCGAATCTGTCAGCAGCTTAATCTTGGGACGTTTACCTGAAACGGGAATGCTCTTGTTCGGTGGTGTCATTCTTTCAATATTGATCGCGCTGCCACTTTCAATCTTGGCCGCTTCAAAGCGTGGAGCCTTCCGCGATCAACTCGTGCGCGCAATCCCGATCGTAGGGCTTGGAATGCCTCAAGTATGGGTTGGTGTAATGCTCATACTTTTATTGGGACTGCGCTTCCCCCTCTTTCCGGTGAGTGGATTTGGCGAAACCTTCCCTGAGCGAATTCATTCGATATTTCTGCCCTCGCTTACAATCGCAATCTTGCTATCTCCAATATTAATTCGCAGTCTACGTGCGAGCATGCTCGAAATTTTAGATTCTGATTACGTTTTAACTGCTCGAGCAAAGGGTATTTCTACAGCACGTATTACGCGTGTACATGTACTTCGTAACGCAATTATCGCATCTGTCACAGTTCTTGGTATCAATATTGCTTACCTTGTTGGATCGATGGTCGTGGTGGAACGTGTCTTTGCAATTTCTGGAACAGGTTCACTAATGATCGATTCAATCTCACGGCGAGATTACCCAATCGTGCAGGGCGTTACTTTATATTTTGCTTTTATTGTTGTATTAGTAAGCCTCATTACCGACTTGATACATGCCGCACTTGATCCACGGGTGGTAGTAAAGTGAAATTCTCGAAAACACTTTACGTCGGCGTTGGACTACTTGGCGCACTAGTACTTGCAGCGATATTTGCACCACTGATAACTAGCTTTGATCCGAACGAACCAGATTATGCAAATACGCTTCTTGGTCCAACAGCGCAACATTGGTTAGGAACAGATCCACTCGGTCGCGACGTATTTACTAGACTCATATACGGGGCACGGATAGATCTAGCTATCGGTCTGCTTGCAGTTGTTTTACCCTTCATTATCGGTGTTTCTCTTGGGCTTTTAACGGGCTGGCGTGGTGGCAAAACAGACTCCATCATTATGCGACTTGTTGATACCTTCATTGCCTTCCCTTTCTATGTTCTTGCAATCGCGCTTGTATTTATTTTCGGACCCGGAATTAAGAGCATCATCATCGCGATCACATTGGTGGGATGGGTGGCTTACTGTCGCATCGTCCGCGCAAATGTGCTTGTGGCGAAAGAACAGGATTACATTCACGCAGCGCGTCTGACTGGTCTTCCATCTTCGAGAATTCTTCGCCGCCATATGTTGCCAAATGTAATTTCACAATCAATCGTTTTTGCGATGAGCGATATTGTCTTGAGTATTTTGGCCATAGTTTCACTTGGTTACCTTGGACTCGGCGTTCCAGTACCAACAGCCGAATGGGGTTCAATGATCCAAGAAGGTCAGGGATACATTAGCCAGCAATGGTGGTTGGCAACCCTTCCAGGTTTGATGGTTGTCTATGTTGGATTCTCTCTTTCACTAATTGGTGACGGCCTTGTTGCACGTTTGGAGCGCTAAATGAGTACTCCACTAATTTCTGTAGAAAACTTAACTGTAGAAATAAAGACAGACCGAGGCTTACTAAAAGCGATTCGTGGCGTCTCACTTGATATCAATCCGGGCGACTCAATCGGCATCGTTGGTGAATCAGGTAGTGGTAAATCCATTACTCTAAAAGCGATACTTGGCCTTTTGCCCAACAATGCGCGTATCTCTTCCGGTAAAATTTTTGTAGAAGGTAAAGATATTGCAACTCTAGATAATAAAAGTCGTCGCGCGCTACTTTCCCATAACACAGGGATGATTTTCCAAGATGCGATTGCAGCTCTTAATCCAGTTATAAAAATTGGTGATCAGATCGCAGAAGTACCTCGTTACCGTCTGGGTAAGAGCAAAGAGGAGTCAAAAGCAATTGCCCTCTCTTTGATGGAGAAGGTCGGAATTACAGATGGTGAATCTCGTTATGGACTCTACCCACATCAACTCTCAGGTGGATTGCGTCAACGCGTAGCAATTTCAATTGCTCTATCTGGTAGTCCAAAAATTCTTTTCTGTGATGAACCAACCACTGCCCTCGATGTGACTATTCAAGCCCAAGTTCTTCGACTTCTCAGTGAACTGCGTACTAATACTGGCCTCGGAATAGTTTTCGTTACCCATGACCTTGCCGTTGTGAACGAACTCTGTGATGACATTCGGGTGATGTATGCCGGGCGCTTTGTGGAATCAGGGTCTGTAAAGAAAACTTTTAGCGTACCAACCCATCCATATACATTCTCACTTCTTAAAGCAGCTCCAGATCCAGATCAATCTGTCCATCGTCTCTTCACAATTTCAGGTGAAGCTCCCAACTTAACTCAAGAAGTTATTGGTTGCCCGTTTACTCCGAGATGCTTTAGTGCAACTGATAAGTGCTCAGTATCTGAACCCGAACTTCTACCTATCGCAAATTCTCAAAGTGCATGTTTTAACTCTGCAGAACATGTTAATTGGGCCGCAGAAGATTCTAAGAATGGTGTAACTCGATGAGCCAAACAGTAATTTCTGCTGAAAACGTCGTTAAGCACTTTACAAAGCGGCAATCTATTGTTGACCGCCTACGTAAAAAAGAAGTCTTTAGCGTTCCTGCAGTTGATGGAGTAAACCTTGATCTAAGAGTGGGTGAAACACTTGGCTTGGTTGGTGAATCAGGATGTGGCAAATCTACGCTAGGCAGAACTCTTGTTGGCCTCTACAACATAAACGCCGGAACGATTGCGTTAAATGGCAAAGTGGTTAATGAAGAGCGGACTCTAGAAGAACGCAGAAGTGTTCAGATGGTCTTCCAAGATCCATTCTCATCTTTAAATCCACGTATGACTGTCGGCCAAGTTTTACGAGAAGCGATAAATTTTCATAAACTGGTGCCTGCTGACAAAGTAGAAGAGCGTTGCCAAGAGTTACTTTCAATTGTGGGGCTACCAAAAGATTCTCTTAACTCTTTTCCACGTCAATTCTCTGGTGGGCAACGTCAACGCATTGGTATTGCGCGTGCCCTGGCACTTGAACCCAAGATTCTTATCGCTGACGAAGTTGTATCCGCGCTCGATGTTTCTGTGCAAGCCTCTATCGTCAATCTACTTATGGACCTAAAGCGCGACCTTGGGCTCACCATGCTATTCATCTCCCACAACATTGCAGTTGTGCGCCAAGTTAGCGACCGAATTGCAGTTATGTATCTCGGCAGAATTGTTGAAGTGGGCCCAACAGAGCAAGTATTTAATAATCCATCCCACCCTTACACGAAACTACTTTTGAGTTCTGTCCCAAAGATGACCTCTGGATCGCAGATTTCATCTGCACCATCTGGTGAACTCCAATCAATTAAAAGTGCTTTGGTTGGCTGCCGCTTCCGCGGGCGCTGCCCAGTCGCGATCGATGCTTGCGCAACTGCAGATCCAGATTTAAAGCTAGTGAAAGGAACCCATCAGGCAGCGTGCCTCCTGGTTTAGTTTCGTTTAAGAAAGTGTGGCAATGTGGCCGTCAAGTTCAGTCCAATAATAATTGGAAGCGAACGAAGCGAAGCAGGAATTCCTGCTGCGATGGAGATTCTCCGAGCAGGTGGAAGTGCACTAGATGCAGTAGAGCGCGGGCTAAGGCTATGTGAAGATAATTTAGAAGACCATTACATCGGTACCAGTGGACTTCCAAATGCTCGCGGAGTAGTCGAGCTCGATGCGTCAATCATGATTGGTTCTACTCGTGCTTTTGGCGCAGTAGCGGCGGTGAAAAATTATCCCAACCCAATTTCAATCGCACGTAAAGTCCTTGAAGAACTTCCACAACACTCAATACTTGTTGGAGAAGGTGCAGAAGACTTTGCCAAGTATCTTGGTTTTCCAACAGCAGATCTAATTACTCCAGAATCTAAAGCGCTCTGGCTTAAACAACTGGAAAGCGTTAACTCAGAATCTATCGAAGGTGAAAACACCAAAGCTACTTCTGGTGATGAAAGATATCGTTTAGCAACGCTAGAACTGCTTAAGCGCATGGCCCCACATGATGGACCTTGGGGAACTATCAACATCATCGCCGTAGATCAATCGGGTGAACTCGTGTGTGGAGTTAGCACAAGCGGGTATCCATATAAGCACCCAGGTCGCGTTGGAGATTCAGCTATTGCGGGTGCTGGCAATTATTCAGATATTCGTTACGGGGCAGCAGCTTGTACTGGACGCGGAGAACTTGCTGTCCGTGCAGGAACTGCACGAAGCGTTGTTGAAAATTTGCGTGCCGGGCAAGATCCCGAAACCGCATGCGCCAATGCGCTCTTAGATGCGCGCTCGCTACCTGATGATTTTCGTGCCGAATTGCGCTGCCTATCGTTGACCCAAGATGGTCGACACGGTGGAGCAGCAGGTATGGAAGGTTCTACATACACACTAATGACCGAGCACTCAACTGCTCCCGAATTTCACCCAAGGAGAGCGACATGAAAATATTCATCTCATCAGATATGGAAGGCACCGCTGGAGTTGTTGATTGGAGCCAATGTATTCCGGGTAACCCAGAGTATGGGTATTACCGAGAACTTCTTCAGAATGAAGTCAATGCATCTATTAAAGGTGCAATGTCTGCTGGCGCAACTGAATTCCTTGTCAATGATTCACATTCATCTATGCAGAACCTTCGTCCGCACACGCTGGAAGGTAATGCTCGCTATTTATCTGGCAAGCACAAACCTATGTACATGATGCAAGGACTTGATGACTCATTTGATGCAATCTTCTTTATCTCTTACCACGGTTCAATGAGTTCAGAAGCTTCTGTACTTTCACATACTTACAATCCACGTGCAATTTCTGATATCACTCTAAATGGTGAGGTTGTATCTGAAGCCGGCATAAACGCACTTGTCGCACAGGCCTATGGCGTTCCAATTGTCTTGGTGACAGGAGATGAGACCACTGAAGTCGAAACAAAGCAGTGGTCACCAAAAGTTAAAGCAGCTGTTGTAAAGAAGAGTATTACTCGCTTTGCAGCCGACAGTATGCATCCAAATCAAGCTTGCGATTTAATCTTTAAAAAGGCAAAGGAATCACTTGTAGATCTAAAATCAATTCCAGCGCCTTCGATTAAACTGCCGGCAACTTTAGAGATTACATTTCACAATAATGATTTCGCAGATATGGCCTCTTGGTTACCTGGAAATGTAAAAACTGCAACAAAAAAGGTGGCAATCACGGATGAAGATCCACTTGCCTTGTATCAACGTTTTATAACTACAGTAATTCTTACTCGTTCAATAGTTGAGTGGAGCTAAAAATGACAACAACAATCGTATTAGACGGAAAAGTTGCGATAGTAACTGGTTCTGGCAACGGAATTGGCCGCGCAACAGCTAAAGCACTTGCACAAGCTGGAGCAAAAGTATGCGTCTCTGACACAATCGCTGCCGATGGGCAACGCACGGTAAGTGAAATTACTGATGCTGGAGGAAGCGCGATATTTGTTGAGGCAGATATCTCCAATGAAGATCAGGTAAAAGCAGTTGTGGCTGCCACTATTTCTGCATTTGGTGGCCTCGACATACTTATTAACAATGCCGGCATTGGCGGCGCTCAAAAACGTTTGCATGAAGTAGAGGCAGCTGAGTTTTCTCGAGTTCTCGATGTAAACCTGCTTGGAACATTCTTCATGACCAAGCACGCAATCCCGCACTTTCTAAAAGCGGGTGGAGGAAGCATCGTTAGTATCGCTTCATCTTATGGACTAATTGGCGCACCGAAAGCTCCGGCTTACTGTGCAACAAAAGGTGGAATCATTAACCTCACCCGCCAACTTGCAGTTGATTATGGCCCGGACAATATTCGCGTTAATGCGATCTGCCCGGGATATATCGATACAAGCCTTGGCCGCCGCGGACCCACGCTCACCGAAGCACAGTTTAACGAAGCTACTGCCCGCCGTGAAAAAGCAGCTCGCATGCAACCGCTAGGTCGCCAAGCCCAACCAATTGAAGTCGGAAATGTTGCTGTATTTCTCTCTTCTCCAAATGCCTCATTTATGACAGGGTCGATTGTCTCCGTTGATGGAGGCTGCGTCACAACTTTCAATTATGGTGAGGCCAGCAATTAAATAAATGAAAATCACTGATGTTCTTTGCATTCCAGGCTTAACCGGTTTCTATGTTGATGACCAAGCGGCAATTTTGGTTGGCGCTGAGCACGACGGATTTGATTATGTTGGCACGCCAATAACTCCTGGATTTAATTCAATTCGTGAACCAGGACAATCACTTTCGATCTTGCTTATTCTTGATAGCGGTGAAACCGCTCACGGCGATTGCGCTGTTGTTCAATATTCAGGCGTAGGTGGTCGTGATCCCATTTTCAACGCAATTGAGGCTAAAAAAATTATCGAATCAAGCATTACTCCGCTCTTAATTGGCAGAGTGATTCAAGATTTCCGAAGCATTGCGGCGGAAATAGATAATTTTCAAGTCAACGGTAAGCGGATTTCAGCCGGAATACGTTTTGGGCTAACGCAGGCTCTTCTGGATGCGGTAGCTAAGTCCAAATCGGTAACAATGGCAGAAGTAATTAAAGATGAGTATCAAACCGGCATTGAGATATCAGTTGTGCCTATGCACACGCAATCAGGTGATGACAGATATTCCAACGTAGATAAAATGATTCTCAAAGAGTCAGGAGTTTTACCTCATGGCTTAATTAATAATCTTGAAACTAAATTAGGTTCAGACGGTGAAATCTTTAAAGATTACGTGTTATGGGTGCGCAATCGCGTTTTAGGGATTCGGAAAAGATCCACTTACAACCCTGTTCTGCAATTTGATGTTTACGGAACAATCGGACAAGCCTTCAATGGCGATATTGATAAATGTGCAGACTACTTAGTCGAAGTCAGTAAAATTGCTGAGCCATTTACTTTACGTGTTGAACATGTAATTGACGGACAGAGCGTGGCGGGACAAGTAAAGGTCTCCAAAGCACTTCGTGAGGCTCTAGCCTCCCGTGGCTCAAAGGTTCAGATCTCAGTTGATGAATGGTGTAACACCTTAGAAGATATCCAACTCTTCGTTGAGGCAAAAGCCGCTGATGTTATTCATGTAAAGATGCCAGATTTGGGCGGTATAAATAACACAATAGAAGCTTTGCTACTTATTCATAGAAGTGGACTTGGTGGCTATTGTGGCGGCACATGTAATGAGACTGATAGATCTGCACAAGTTAGCGCACATATTGCGATGGCGTGTGGAGCGATCCAAATATTAGCCAAACCAGGTATGGGTGTTGATGAGGGAATGATGATCGTTGGAAATGAGATGTCGCGAACCGCGGCACTTATCGCCAACAGAAAGTAGAACAAAGTGTTGAAATTTGATGCAGATGATGATCGCTATATCGAAGAACTAACTACCTATGTTGAGATTCCATCTGTAAGTCGAGATGCACCGCCAGAGGTTATGCTGCAAGCGGCACAGTGGCTTGCTCAGCAACTTAAATTTGCAAACGGTCGAGTTGTTCCAACATCAGGGCATCCTGCTGTGCGAGGAGAATGGCTCGGAGCACCAGATTCTCCCACGATCTTGGTTTACGGACACTATGACGTGCAACCAACCGGAGACCTGGCCGAATGGAAGACACCGCCGTTTAAGTTAATTCGCGACGGTGACGTTATCCGAGGTCGTGGAGTTACCGATGATAAAGGGCCGGTACTAATTGTTCTAAAAGTTGCCCAAGCATTTCTTGAACAAGAAGGAAAACTTCCCCTAAATGTTAAATTTCTTTTTGAAGGTGAAGAAGAGATTGGAAGTCCAAACCTTCCTGAATATGTGCGTGCTCATGCGCAAGAGCTATCAGCAGATCTGGTTATTTCAGCCGATGGCGCAATGTGGCGCCCTACAGAACCTTCGCTATCTGTTGCTTCAAAGGGTTTGGTCACATTCGATCTAGAAGTCTCTGGTGCAAAGGAAGATCTTCACTCTGGTCGCTACGGTGGAACCGTGGCTAATCCCGTCCACGCACTTTCAGAAATATTAGCTGGGTTACATAATGCAGATGGATCAATTGCAGTTGCTGGCTTTTGTGACGGAATTCCACAAATGACTCCAGAGCGCCGCGCAGAAATTGCTGAAGTGCAATTTAGTGATGCTGAATATATGCAGACGCTTGGCCTAAAAGAACTTTTTGGAGAAAGTGGTTACACCACGATTGAGCGCTTATGGGAGCGCCCAACGCTCGAGATTAATGGATTGAAAGCTGGTGGCAAGTACACAGTTATTCCACACGTAGCGACTGCACATATCTCTTGCCGTTTGGTTCCGGGACAGGATCCAAAGGCTGTACTTGCAGCGATTGAAAAACATCTAGCATCTATCAAACTAGATGGCATAAAAATCTCAATGCGCGCAGATCACGGTGGAGTTCCCGCCTATACAATCCCGGCAGATCATCCTGCTAATCGAGCAGCGAAAGTTGCTCTTGAAACCGTTTACCCAGGTGAGAATGTTCTCTTTGCCGTCATTGGTGGAACTCTTCCTGCAACTGCGCTTTTTGAAGATGCTCTTGGAATCAAAACTATGTTCTTCTCATTTGCAACAGCAGATGAAAAGCATCATGCACCAAATGAATTTATGCGTATACGCCGCTTGCGAGAAGGTATGCGCGCCTGGGAAGTTCTCTGGCGCTTACTTGCAGATGGCCCACACCGACTAGCGATTGTAGGAAAGTAAAATGGCTAAAAAACCTTACACTTCTTATAGTTATTTACCTGCAGGTCAGGACTTTACAGACATTGAACTTGCGCCAGAATTTGATCGGGTACCAGCGTATAAAGGTGAATTAACGCCAGAGGAAAAAGCCCGAGCTGAAAAATTGATGCGAGATAACATCACAATAAGTTTGCACGATCATCCAGTGAGATTTCCAAATGATATGCGCCAGACCCCGGAATACAATCGAACCGGCCGTCAGCACACTGCTTTTGCAGGCGTAAAAGAATCTGGAATGACGGTTATTTTCGACAATATGATGGACGGAACCGCCTGCGTTACAGGAAATGCGCCATGGCGCTGGCTGGACATCATTACAGATGTCGGAATGCGCCAAGCAGATATCGCACACCAGGATGATGTAATTGTTATTCGCACAGTAGAAGATATTCATTACGCCAAAAAGGCCAACAAAGTTGGATTTGTATTTGGTCTTGAAGCATCCACGCCAATTGAAAACGAGATCGATCGCCTTGATGTTCTTTACGGACTTGGTATTCGTCAAATTGGAATCGCTTACTCAGATTCAAATTCCCTCGGTTCAGGTTTAAATGAAGATGTTGATGGTGGGCTCACTGATTTTGGTCGTCGCTGCGTAACGCGAATGAACCAACTTGGAATGGCAGTTGATATTTCGCACTCATCCGATCAAACCGGCATCGATGCCTGCAAAGTAAGCACAAAGCCAGTCTTTATGACTCACGCTGGAGCAAAAGGTGTTTGGCCGATTAAGCGAATGAAGTCAGATGATGTATTAAAGGCTGTTGCAGATACCGGGGGAGTTATTGGAATATCAGCGGCTCCTCACACAACTCTTTCAATGGCGCACCCACAGCATTCGATTGATTCGGTTATGGATCACTTGATGTATTGCATCGACTTAGTCGGAATCGATCATGTCGCTTTTGGTCCAGACACGCTCTATGGCGATCACGTTGGACTCCATACAGTTTTCTCACATTTATTGAGTACCACCTTCAGCGAAGCTCCCAAATTTGAGCGGGTTAAATATGTCGATGGGTTAGAAAATCCAACAGAGAATTTCTGGAACATTGCTGGCTGGTTAGTCAAAAATGGCTTCTCTGATAAAGATATCGCTGCGATACTTGGCGGAAATATATTGCGAGCACTCGAGGGAATCTGGGTTAAATAATGGATGAGGCGGGGCGTAAGTCACGTTTACTGAGCGCGCGTACCTTCTTATTTGTTCCTGGAGACCAACCTGAACGAATTTTAAAGGCGCTGCACGCTAAGACTGATGCAGTCATTATCGATCTTGAAGATGCAGTTAGACCAGAAAATAAGGTAGCTGCACGGGGAGAGATTGTCGCCCCGGTTATGGAAAATAAGTCGGCAGCCGGCCCACTGATTTTAATCCGAACTAACGAGGCAACCTCTAAAGAATTTATAGAAGATTTAAAACTTGCCCTGAAGTTGCAAGTTGATGCAATAGTTTTACCTAAATTTTGCCCTGGAACAAGTGCAATTAAAGCCGATGAAGTTATTTCCAAAGTTGAGATTGAGCTCAACGATTCGCATGTAATGCCCGTCATCGGATTAATCGAATCTACAGCCGGTGTTTTAAACTTGCTTAACTCGTCAAAGATTCCTAATCGCGTTAAACGCTTAGCCTTTGGAGCAGCCGATTTGCATGCAGATCTTGGCGTTACTTATCAAGCAAGTGGCCCAAATACAGATTTGGCAATGGCGGCATTGGTTCTAGCAAGTGCACATTCACAATTAGGGGCACCGATTGATTCACCACATTTTACGATTTCTGACAATGAAGGATTACGAGAGCGATCTTTATTTGCCAATAAAATAGGTTTTGGTGGAAAACTCTGCATCCATCCCGATCAGTTATTAATAGTCAAAGAAAGCTTTAAAACGAAGGCGTATGAGAAAGATTGGGCTACTCGAGTCATCGAACGTTGGAGCGAGAACAATCAGAAATCAGGAGCGATCCTTATCGATGGCTCATTAGTTGACGAAGCAATGGTGAAACGAGCTAGACAAATACTTGGGTTGTTTTAGTTTTCAATATCTCTATGTGGCGCTGGTTTTGTGATCCCCGGTCGCACACCATCGAACCTAAGTGGCAGACCTGGAACAGAGTGAAGCTGCGTTGATTCATCAGGATATGGCAGTAGAACGCCCATAGCCTGCGCCTGCAGGTCATTTAGGAGCTCTTCTGGTTGCAAGACTTGTTCTGCAGCAACACCTGCATCACACAAGATTCTTGCCCACTCGACTGCGCTTTTGGAAGAGAGTCCTTTTTCGATCTCAACTTTTAAGGTTGTTGCGTTCGCAACGCGATCTACATTTTCTAAATACAGCGCACTATCTTTAAGGTCACTGCGGCCAATAGCTGCGCATAATTTTGCGAAAATTACGCTGTTGCCAACGCCAATGCAGATGTCGCCCTCCTTAGTTTCAAAGATTCCATAAGGTGAAAAGGCGGGATGCCCACTACCTGATCGAATAGATGGATTTCCACTTAATTCAAATGCAGATAAGTGGTAACTCACCCATGTTGCACCGGTTTCAAAGAGAGAAGTTTCAACTAATGAACCGACACCTGTTCGATCACGCTTGATAATTGCAGCAAGAATTCCCATGGCAAGCCACGTGCCGGCACCAAGATCCAATATTGAAACTCCTGCGCGAACGGGTGATCCAGTAGCTTCACCAGTGACATTCATAATTCCAGTTCTAGCTTGTAGCGTTGCATCGTAACCAGGCCATTGTGCAGAAGGTCCAGTCGAACCGTATGAGGAAAGATTTCCAACAATAAGTTTTGGTCGCACTTTCATCAACTGCGCTGGTTGCAAGCCAAATTTCTCTAATTGCGCCGGAAGAAAGTTGGTGAGAAAGACATCGCATCCATCCAGTAATTCTTGTATTTTTGCAAGACCCTCAGAAGTTTTTAAATCAACGGTAAGAACTTCTTTATTCCGGTTGACGATGTGAAAATATGCAGAACGATCACCATCACTGGGCGCCATAAATCTTGCGGGATCACCCGACGGTGTCTCGATCTTGAGAACTTCGGCTCCAAGATCGCCAAGAACCGTTCCACCCCAAGGTCCGGCGATATTTGAGGTGGCATCCAAAACTTTGATTCCCACCAAAGGGAGCTGTGAATTCATGCCCATCCCTTCTTCGGTGAACTCTAAGTAGAGTAGCAAAAGCACTCGAGAACTTCGCAAAAATAGGTTGAAATGGTGGCTCTAAATGCAATGCGTGGCATATCGAGTGAGGCAAACTCCGCTAATATTCGCAAGCATCCTCTACAGATTCACTCCTGAAGAAGTGCGCAGTGGGGCCTTTAGCTCAGTCGGTAGAGCAACGGACTTTTAATCCGTGGGTCGTCGGTTCGAGCCCGACAGGGCCCACGTGTCAGATTTAGCCAAGAGCAAGAATCAATCTTGGTTGCCTATCTACCTAGCCCTCGGAATTGTCTGGGGATGCTCATTTATCTTTATAAAGATGGGCTTGGAATTTCTAACTCCGTTTGGCGTTGCTTTTGGGCGCTGCGCACTTGGCGCTCTGACTTTGTTGGCTTGGGCTAGATATAAGCAAATTTTGCTTCCGAAATCAAAGATTTTATGGGCACACCTTTGGGTTGTCTCAATGTTGCTAAATGTTATTCCTGGCGTTTTATTCGCACTTGCAGAAACTGAAGTCACTTCTATTCTGGCAGGAATTATTAATGCAGTGACGCCGCTAATGACTCTAATCGCAATCATGGTTGTAACTCGCGATGAAAAGCCTAAGTCTTATCAAGTGCTCGGAATTGCAATTGGTTTTCTCGGAGTTTTAACGGTTTTGGGCGCTTGGCGCGGGCTTGGCGAAAATCCACTATGGGCAATTTTGGTTCTATTATTTGCCGTTACCTGTTACGGCTTTTCTTTTCCGTACTCTCGTAGATTTATAATTCCTCACAAATTGCCATCTGAATCAATTGCAGCCGCGCAAGTAACATCTGGTGCGCTCACGCTCCTGCCTTTCTTTTTATTTGACGGCATAGCTAAATATGAATATCACCCTGGCCCCATTTTGGCGATGATCGGCTTGGGAGTATTCGGAAGTGGCTTTGCATATATATGGAACTTCAAAATCATGGAAATAGCAGGAAGTGCAATCGCAAGCAGCGTCACATATTTAACCCCGGTTGTCGCCGTTACTGTTGGAATGGTATTTCTAAAAGAGGATCTATCTTGGTATGAACCTGTAGGTGCGCTGGTAGTTTTGCTTGGCGCAGCAATAAGTCAAAATCGTATTAAATTCTCAGAAAAGTAAAAGGTGTCGCAACCCCTTAAGGGACTCAGAACTCTAGATAATTAACACATGATGAGAAAAGTATTTGCTCTTTTAGCCACCGCCACTTTTATCGCTCCCATTTCGGCGGTAGGGGCCGTAACTATCATCTCAACACCAACGGCAGTTACTGTATCGCTAACCCAAAAGACCCTCACCTTGGTTCCACCTACATCAAATTCTCCAGGTTCTTGGTCAATTGAAATTGATAATCCAAAGATTGCAACTGCAAACGGTCTAAATCTGACACTTCTTTCAGCAGGAACTTCAGTTATTAGATACGTTCAAGCAGCATCAGGTTCCTACAATGCAGCGCGTCGCACCTCACGATTGACGGTGACACCAGGAGTACCAACCCTAGGAGTATTTAAAGATCAGAGCGTTGCCCTTTCTCAAAAAACATTTACTTTGGTTCCTCCAACTAGTCCAGCAGATGGATATTGGTCCTATTCATCTCTTGACTTAAGCGTTGCAACAATCTTGGGAAACACTGTAACTCTTTTGGACGGTGGAGAAGTTTCAATCCGTGCAACCCAGGCGGCAACTAATAGTTGGTTAACCGCATCGGCCACTATGAAATTAACAGTAACTGCGCCAAGCCCGGTGGTTGGAACATTTAGCGACATTACACTTTCGATTGACAGCGTTTCAAAAGTTGAATTAATTCTGCCGTCTTCTACTTCAACTGGAGCATGGACTTTAACTAGCGCCGATCCTTCGATTGCATCAGTAAGTGGCCAAACCGTTACCGCACTAAAATCCGGAACCACCAAGATTTCTGCAAAGCAGGCGCCTAATGGTGGCTTCCGTTCAGCTACTGTGAATCTAAACGTAACAATCTTGGCAGTGGATCCGGTTGTAAGCACCGGCGGCTTCACTGAAAGAATCATTGAAATGAAGGTTGGTAGCCCTGAAGCAATATTATTAGTAGCACCTACTTCAAACTCAACCGGAGCTTGGACATTTACATCATCAGATCCAACAATCGGATCTCTAATTAGTGGATATCTCACCGCGCTCAAGCCAGGCAAAATTACCGTAACTGCAGTGCAAGGCCCTGTTGGAAAATTTGGTTCATCTAAAGCGTTTACCGCCACCGTAATTGTGAAGGGAAAGCAATCACTTTCAGCCCCTGCAAATATAGAGAAGCTGGCCGGCGATCCAAATGTCGCCATTGCATATCCAACTTCGCAATCAACGGGCAAATGGACAGCAACTTCTAGCGATACTGCTGTCGCAACCATTAGCGGTAACGCCATAGTGCTTGGGGATGCCGGAACCGCAACTATTACTTTGACTCAAGAAGCCATTGAAAGTTGGTTGGCATCAACTGTTTCTTTCACAGTTCGCGTAATGGGAGTCACGCCAACTCTTGGCTCCTTCTCACCTTTGGAAGTATCTGTTGGAGAAAAATTAACTACGCCAAAGACGCCACTTTCCAACTCTGGCGGTAAGTGGATTTACTCGTCTTCTGATCCTAAAATCTTCGCAGTTATCGATAATGTGATTACTGGAGTGGCAATTGGATCAGCAACAATTTCTGCCTATCAACAATCTGCTGGAAAATATGGTCAATCAAATACGCTTCAGACAACTGTGACCGTAAAGGCCGCATCTGCCGTAACTCCCACTCCTACTCCATCGCCAAGTGCATCTGCTGACCCAACAGCAGCAGCCCCCAAGGCCAGCGCATCTTTATCTAAGCGAGTTATTTCAATTTATGCAGTTAATGCGGGCAGCGCCGCAGTAATTGCAATGATTGATGCCAAGATTGTGAAAATCGGCAAGAACACCGTTGCCCCAGGAAAACGCAAAGTAAGTGTATTTGTTGGTGGACGACTGATTTATTCGCGCAGCTTTACTGTGAAGTAAAGCTAAAGGGAAAAACCAACCGGTAGTTCTAGTCGGTGGGTCTTTAGTAAATTCTCATCCTTTAAAATCTTTGAAGTTTCACCATCAGCAACAATTATTCCCCCGGAAAGAATTACTGATCTCTCGCAGAGCTCAAAGGCATAAGGCAAGTCATGTGTGACCATGACAATTGTTATATCCAGCGAACGCAAAATATCAGCCAATTCGCGCCTACTCGCAGGATCTAGATTTGAAGATGGTTCATCTAAAACTAATATCTCAGGTTTCATGGCAAGCACGGTTGCAACTGCCACCCTACGTCGTTGCCCAAAGGAGAGATGATGTGGTGGCCGCTCTTTGAAATCGGCCATTCCGACTAGCTTGAGCGCTTCATCAACAATTTGCTCAAGTTCGACTCCTCGTGCACCCATGTTGTAAGGCCCGAATGCAACATCTTCACCAACGGTTGGCATAAACAATTGATCATCTGGGTCTTGAAAAACTATTCCAACTTTGGAGCGAATTTCTTTAATTCCCACTTTATCGCTCGGATCAACTATTTTTCCTGCCACCATTACTCGTCCGTGTCCGGTTGGGTGTATTCCGTTTAGATGCATCACCAGAGTTGTTTTTCCGGCACCATTTGGACCCAGCAAGGCAACTCTTTCACCCTTGTTTATCGAAAGATTCACACCATAAAGTGCTTGATTGCCATCAGGATAAGCAAATGCTAGATCTTCAATCTGCAATGTGGGTTGGCTGTTCATTATTTACCAATCGTAATAGTGAGAGTGTTTGAAATCAAAAGAATTAGTGCTGCAGAGACAGGTAGAGAAAGAGCGATTGACCACGACTTTGCATTGTTATGTTTTGGCTCCTCATGCGGAAGTTGCCCCTCATATCCACGCGAGAGCATTGATAAATGAACTCTTTCACCTCGCTCATAGGAGCGAATGAAAAGCGCGCCTGCAGCAGTTGCAAGTACTTTCCAATGTTTAATTCCTGTTGCTTCAAAGCCACGGGATTCACGTGCAACCTTCATGCGTTCCATTTCATCACTAATCACATTTACATAACGCAACATGAATGTAGCAATCTGCACCATGACCTTTGGCAGCTTTAATCGTTCCAAACCGCGCAGAATTTCACGTGCAGTAGTTGTTGTGGAGAGAAGAACTGCACTTAATACACCAAGTGTTCCCTTGGCTACGATTGACGCACCTGCCAATAAACCAGCCTCATAAAGTTTAAATGGACCAACTTCTACGACAGTTCCAGTTCCAAAAAAAGGCATCAAAATTGCGAAAAATACGAACGGGATTTCAATTAAGGCGCGCTTAAATACAGTGATCAGATTTATCTTAGCCACCAAAACCGCAGTAACAATCAAGAGGAAATAGCTGATAAAGGCTAACCAATTGGAGATTTCAGTGGCAACCACGATCAAAATGAATGAAAGCACTGCCAAGATTTTTAAGTGCGAAGCTAGTGCGTGCACTGACGAGTGCTTATGTATGTACAGCCGCTCGCCGACATCATGTCCATGATGGTGGCCGTGAGTAAGTTGGACTGGGGAAGTAGTAGACACTTATATTTACTTAGCGTCTTTACGGCGCAGTAATAAGAAGAGACCCCAAGAAACTGCACCGGTTGCAGCAACACCCATTATGCCAGCAGCACCAACTGATAAGCGCTCGTTTTTCAAACCCTTGACGCCATAATCAGCTAGGAAACCCTCTGAATTTGTATTTGGTTTGGCCTGTTCGATAAATCCAATATCTTCGGCAACCTTCTCCAGGCCATCAGGACTCGATGAGGCGTAATAAGAGACACCGCCTGCAAGTAGTAAAGTTGCAAACAACGCCAAGATATAAAAATTCTTTGTCTTCATTATTTCCTAATTTCTAGTTTTATATTTTCTTTTTTAAATCCATAAACTAAATCTGAACGACTTGCCATAACTGCACCCACTGCTAGTCCAGTAATAATTGCTTCACCAATACCGATTAATACATGTGTTCCGAACATTGCAGTAAAAACCGCGGTAGTGGAAAAAGTCCCGGTTCCACCGATCGCATATTGCAAAACGAAACCGGTAGCTGCAGCTGGTACCGAAAGCAGTGCCCCGATTGATGCCGCTAAAGGAATAATGGATTTCTTATTTGAGAATAATTTACGAACCAGACAAAAAGTTCCGTATCCAACCCAAACGCCGATTATTGACATGTTAAAAACATTTAAACCGATTGCAGTTAGTCCGCCATCTGCAAAGAGCAACGCTTGCATTAAGAGAACAACCGTCAAAGCCAAAGTCGCAGTAAACGGCCCGACCAATACGGCAGCGAGCGCTCCTCCTAAAAGGTGACCACTGGTACCGGCAGCCACAGGAAAGTTGAGCATCTGCACTGCAAAGATAAAGGTTGCGGTCAGCCCGGCCAAAGGCGCAGTCTTGTCATCGAGGGTTTTGCGAGCACCCTTGAGTGAGAGGGCAACGCCGGCCCCAGCCAACGCAGCGACCGCTGTGGAGGTTGGAATATCGATAAACCCATCAGGTATATGCATGCGCTGATTTTAACCCAGATGCAAATGATTCGCATCTGGAAAATTGTGGCCGCCCGGGCGCTAGGCGGCAATTCGCGACTTTGAATCCCTAAGCCCGAGGTAGGCCAAGTTGGCAAATTAGCCCCAGGCGTTTACTTTAAATTTCACGCCTTCCTAATTCTGGAGGAGTAGTGTCGCGACCATTCACCGCAGGGTGGCTAGTTGAACTACTAAATCAACGGGGGTATCGATGAGCGAAGATGAAGGCCAAGACGAGCTCGTAACGGAGGAAATGCTCTGGGATCGAATCCCCGAAGTACATGGCGCCGATCGTGCCAATACTTATTACGAACTCTCTGCCCGAATCTTTGCACGCGGTCAATATGACGAAGCGCTTGCGCTCGCCGAAACAGCGCGAGATATTTTTTCAGAACTTGGACACACAGATTCCAGCGAAGGTTTAGCGCAGGCTTACTCTGCCATTGGTTATAACCTAAACCAACTCAAGCGTATGGATGAAGCAGCAACTGCAATGAGCAAGGCTGTTGAAATTTTGCGTGAAAACAAATCACCTCTTTCTTTAGAGCTAGCCTGCACACTTGGTGAGTGGTGGTATGCCTCAAAGAATTTCGAAAAAGTTGTCGAGATCATGCACGAATGTGCTCAAGAGCATTTAGTAGACAGTAATCAAATTGGTGCCGCAAATGATCTTCACTTACTTGGATGTGCTTATCGCGAGTTAAAGCAATTCGAATTAGCGATAACTACATTTAAAGAAGCAAGGCTAATTTTTAAGACTGAGAAAGAAGTAATTCAGGTTGCTCGTTGTGATCAAAAAATCGCATCTTGCTATGTTGAGCTGGGAGATGGCGAAAAAGCCATGGAGGCAGCACGCAAAGCGATAGATGTCTTTGAAACCGGACATGATCACCGCCGTGAAACATTTGCGCTATTCGAATACGGGAAAGCAGAAGTACTTCTTGGAAAGTTAGATGATGGCCTGCTTACTCTCGACGGCGTACTTCAGATCATCTCCGAAGATGAACCAAAAGACTTCGATTTGATAATCGATATCGAAACCCGCATGTCTACGCTACTTCGCGGCTTAGGTCGAATGGATGAGGCAAACGAGATTGATCGTCGGTTAATTGCAGTTCGTGAAGCTATGGAAGATGTGCCAGTCTCAGAAGATTTAGGCGACTAAGGCCGCCGCAATTATCTGGGAAGGTGCTGCAGCGCCCAGTGGTACATCGCAATTGCGCCGGCTGCTGATGCGTTCATAGAACGCGTTGATCCGTATTGGTTGATTTCATATAGAACTTCGCAGACCGCGATTCCCTCATCAGACATTCCAGCGCCTTCTTGGCCAAAGAGAAGAACACAAGATTCGGGAAGCGCAGCGCTTTCTAGCTGTTTAGAAGATGGCACATTATCAATTCCAATAATTGGCAAATTATTCTCCTTACACCATGTCGCAAAGTCAGCGATTGTGGGATGGTGAATCACAGTCAAATATTTATCAGTAACCATAGCGCCACGTTTATTCCAGTCACGCTTGCCAACAATATGCACGGCCGAAACATTAAAAGCATTAGCAGTTCTTACAACTGATCCAATGTTTAAATCATGCTGCCAATTCTCTATTGCAATCTGTAACTTATGACGTTTGGTGTTTAAGTCAGCAACAATTGCCTCAACTGACCAATATCTGTAGTGATCCAAAACATTTCGGCGATCACCGTTCTCAAGTAATTCAGGGTCATATCGAGAATCGGTTGGCCAAGGCTTTTCATGAGGACCCACTCCAACGACTGGAAAGAATTCTCCTGGTCCGATCGTGGCAGGTGTATTTATTTCCATGTGCGCACTCTAAACTTAAGACCGCTTAAACGCTAGAAAGGCTGAATTCTTACATTTATGAAGAAGTTATTAACTCTTTGCGCCTCCTTGCTTTCGGCAACTTTGTTGGCAATCCCAAGCGCTTCCGCCTTTGATCCCGTTTCAGCCGCCAATATTTTCGCTCGTCTTGCCGCAGAGCCCGAGATGGGAAACCCTTCCGTTTCGCTGCTTGATTTAAGCACCGGAGAAATAGTTTTTGAATCAAATGCTTACTCGCAACGCAAACCGGCATCAACCATGAAAATCTTGTCAGCGGTTGCGACCTTAAAATATTTAAATCCATCCCAAGTATTTACAACAACTGTCTCACTAGGAACGGTGCCAGATTCTTTGGTGGTAAATGGAGAATATGATCCTTGGATTTCCATGGATCACAGGAAAGCAATCAAGATGAAGAGAACTTCTTTTCCTAGGTTGGCATTTAATGGCCTGAGCGCAGCAAAGAAAAACTCGGGTGGATCGGTTAAGAAATTAAAGGTTTACTACAACGATCTTTATTCCAATGAGGTTGCAACCTTTAAGGCGTTTTATAAGAAGCGTGGCGTTACGGCAACCTTTGTAAAAGTTAGCGAAGAAAAAGCAATCAGTCTTTCTGGCGAACAAGTTGTTTTTTCATTTTCTCCGACTGTGAAAGAGATTATGAATTGGTTTCTTCTCTGGAGCGATAACTTGCTTTCCGAGCGCATGGCTCGCTTAGCCGCAAAGGCATCCGGTAACGAATTTAACGATAAAGGAGTAGCGATTGCCTTTGCAACACAATTGATTGAAATGGGAATTGACCCGTCAAAAATTATTGTCAAAGATGCCAGTGGCCTATCGCGGGAAAATAAAGTTACGGCAAATGTGATGGCTCAACTTCTCTATAAAATTCATTCCGATCCGTTACTAGCAACCTTAATTGATGGGCTGCCGGTAAGTGGGGAAAGCGGCACGTTGCAGCGCCGTTATGTGGAGACCGCCCCAGAAGCGGTTGGTCTAGTTAAAGCTAAGACCGGAACACTTACCGGAACAGTGAGTTTGGCCGGTTTTATTCAATCAGGTGAACGTGAATACGCTTTCGTTGTAATTGCGGACAAAATAAGGCGAAGTAATTCTGCTAGCGATCAGGCACGCAAAACACTGGATAGATATTTAGCGAAAATTGCAGCGCCGCTGTTAGTACCTGTAGTTGATACCGCAACAGTAGTTACTGATTAGCAAACACCTTAATTGATCCACCGTAACAAGCAACCCATGTCCGAGCGGTCTCTGAGTCATAGGTAACACCAATTGGCTCGGCACAAACTTTAATATTTTGAATTACTTTCATATCTGAAGTTCTAACTTTTGAGAGAGTGCCACTGCGAAAGTTCACGACGAACAATGAAGAGCCATCTGATGAAATCGCCAGGCTTCGGGCCGATTTTCCAGTCGCCACAGTCTTAATTTCCTTGTTCGCTTCCAGATCCCAAGCGATTACTTTGCCTGAAATATTTAGAGTTGCATAAAGTTTTGTATTATCAGGAGAGAGTTCAATCGCGCGTGGGTTAGACCCAATTGGGATGTGTTGAACTGAAAAATCCTCTAACGCAATACGATGAATTCGGTTTCCGCCCATTTCGGCAACGTAAGCAAATTGGCTATCGCTCGAGATTGAAATACCTCGCGGGTAACGACCGATCTTGATCGACTTAACAGTTTTCTGTGACTCAACTGAAATTATGGTCACGGTGTATGAACACCAATTTGATACCAAGATGTATTTGTTATCAGGTGTTACTTTCACAACTTTTGGCACAGATCCAACTGGGTAGACGGCGTCCACCTTGTTATTTTCTAAATTAATTCGGGAGAGAAAGCTAGTGTCATAACCGGATGCCGGGGAGCATGTGTCGTGGCCCTCTTTGGTAAATCCTTTGCCGTACATCGCGTAATTTGTGAAATAAAGATATTTTCCATCGGGTGAAAATGCACCTTCGACGGGGGCGCCCTTGTATTTGCCAGAGTATTTTGCATAACCAAAGTCAGATAGTTGGACCGAGTCTGAAACAGTTGCTTGAAGCTCCATGGTTTGAGCATCGTAAATTGTGACGCTATGGCGATACATCATGTTGTGTGCGCTAACTAAACCGTTATTTGATGCTGAAACCGATTTCGGTCTAATTGCTCCACTAATAGTATTAAGAAGAACCATCTCTGTTTGATCGGTCGTTGCATGGGCAGGGTTAATCAGAGTCGCGAGAATTAATATCGCAGAAAGCAGCAAACTCACTCTCTTGGACTTCATAGAGGTTGAGTTTACAGTTGAAATTTAGTCGAGACCCGCAACGTTTTCACGATCGCCTGCATCGGCAAGTTCCATCCATTCCAGCATATTTGGAGGTGTCATTTGTCATACCCCTATCAAGATTAGAAGGATTTGGCTCTATTACGCACGATAGCCCTTGCATCCTTTGAGGAGCGCGAGAACAGGATTCATTAATGCTGAGTAATCTTGCCCTGTGTCCGTTAAATTACGCGTAAATGTCTCTGCGAAGGTCCGCGGTTTCGTTGACCTTATGAAATTGCGCGTTGTAGAACTTTTATTAGTATCCACATTGCCTGCCATGGTTTTAGCTGAAGGTGGATTACCTTCACTTTCATTAACCGTCACAACTTTAATTGGTGGAACGTTAGCTGCTGGCAGTGCAAATGCTTTTAATATGGTGATTGAATCTGAATCAGATAAATTAATGAAACGAACCGCCAAACGACCACTGGCAACCGGCCTATTGACCAAAAGTGAAGCAATAATTTTTGCAACTGCAATCGGCGTTATTTCCCTAATAATTTTTCAAGTTTATACAACCAACCTCGCAACCGTATTAACTGCGATTGCAATCGTATTTTATGTTTGGGTTTATACAATTTTACTAAAGAAACGCACCTCACAAAATATTGTTTGGGGAGGCGCCGCTGGATGTATGCCAGCACTGATTGGTTGGGCGGCAGTTACAAATTCTCTTTCAGTCACTGCCTGGTCATTTTTCCTAGTTATATTTTTCTGGACTCCTCCTCACTTTTGGGCTTTAGCAATCAAGTATAAAGATGACTATGCAGCTGCTCATATTCCTATGTTGCCAGTTGTTGTCAGTAAAACTCATTTATTGCGGCAAATGTGGGTTTATACAATTGCCATGATTGCATCTTCCGTCGCACTAATTGTGAATGCGAAATTGCAGAATTGGGCGATGGCGTTAACGGTTCTGCTTGGATTGATCTTTGCCGCACAACTTCGAGGGCTAGATGAAAAATCTGAAAGCTATGAAAAGACGGCAGGAAAGATATTCCAATGGTCAATAACCTATTTAAGTTTGCTTTCAGTCTTGCTGGTTGTGGCTCAGTTATTAAACGCTTGAGTTAAATCTTTAATCAAGTCATCCACATGCTCTAAGCCAACCGATAGGCGAAGCACGGAAGGCGTAATTCCCATCTCTGCTTGAACCTCAGAAGATAGGCGACGATGGGTAGTTGAAGATGGATGGGTAATAAGTGATTTGCTATCGCCTAAGTTATTAGAGATATCAATAATTCGTAGTGCATCCATAAAGGCAAATGCAGCCTTCTGCGAGTCAGCAAATTCGATACCGATAGTGCTACCGCCACCTGACATTTGCTTCTTAACAGTTGCAAAATCAGGATGTGACTTTAACCCTGGATATTTGACAGACTTAATTTCTTTACGAGTTTCGAAGAATTCAGCAATCGCTTGCGCGTTTTCGCACATACGGTGCACGCGCATTTCCATTGTTTCAAGTGACTTTAAAAGTACCCAGGCGCTAAATGGGCTTAGCGATGGACCCGTATGGCGAGTAAATGGAATTAAATATTCGTTGATATACGAGAAGGAACCAAGAATGGCGCCACCAAGTACGCGACCTTGTCCATCAATATGTTTGGTTGCTGAGTACATAACGACATCAGCGCCAAGTTGAAGTGGTTTTTGCAATACCGGAGATGCCATTACGTTATCGACAATAACCGTGGCACCCACTTTGTGAGCCAAGTCGCTAACCATGCGAATATCAACAATCTCCATCAGCGGATTGCTGGGGGATTCGATAAAGACAATTTTGGTTGGCTTGTTTAACGCGGCTGCCCAAATAGCAGGGTCATTTCCTTTAACAAGTTCAACAGTTACGCCCCACTTTGGCAGAATCTCAGTTAGAACAACATGGCACGAACTAAACATGGCAGCTGAAGCAACGATGTGGTCGCCGGCGCTAACTAAACATGCAACTGATGCGAACATAGCGGACATGCCAGAACCGGTTGCAACGCAATATTCGGCACCTTCAATCGCGGCCAAGCGCTTTTCAAACATTTGAACCGTTGGATTGTGGAAGCGGCTATATAAGAAATGATCTGTTTCATCGGTGAATGAATCAAGCGCCTCTTGCGCAGTTGAATAGGTGAAGGCGCTTGTTAAATAAAGCGCCTCAGATGTTTCGCCAAAACCAGAACGAGCGAGTCCGGCGCGTACCGCCTCAGTCTGGGGATTTACATCCCAATCAGGTGCTGGGCGGTTATTGCGTGGTTGATAACCCCAGGTCTCGTTGCTCACACAGAGAATCCTAAGGTGCAATTGCTATATTCAATACATGTCTAATCTCGCTATCTCAGTAACCGATCTGAGCAAGAAATACGGTTCGACCCTTGCCGTCTCACATACCAATTTCCAGGTTCCGCTTGGGACTATCTGCGGATTCGTTGGCCCAAATGGAGCAGGCAAGACAACAACTATTCGTATGTTGCTCGGCCTGATCACTCCAACTGGAGGCACTGGCCAAATCTTGGGTGAGCCAATTACATCTCCAGAAAATTACTTGCCACAAGTCGGAGCGATGATCGAAGGCCCAGCTTTTTATCCGGCGCTATCAGGTTCTGAAAATTTGCGCGTGCTTGCAACGCTGGGTGGTTTCCCACAAGAACGTGTCGATCAACTACTGAAACAAGTTGGATTAGCCGAACGGGGCAACTCTAAATACAAAACTTATTCACTTGGCATGAAGCAACGTTTAGGAATTGCTGCAGCCCTACTTCCAGATCCTAAGATATTAATTCTTGATGAACCAACCAATGGACTTGATCCAGAAGGAATTCAAGAAATTCGTCAATTACTTCGCTCGCTTGCGGATAAAGGCACAACAGTGTTTGTCTCTTCGCATTTACTATCTGAACTAGAATTAATCAGCGAATACATTGTTATGTTACGCAAAGGTGAAGTTGTATTTACCGGACCAATCCAAGAGCTATTTGATCAACAACAGCCATATATGATTGTAAAGACTGAAAATATTGGTGACCTAGAGAAAATTATGGCGATTGCGCAAAGCGCAGGTCATCACGCACATATTCGAGATGGTGCAGCGCATATCGAAGGTCCCGCTGAATGGGCCGGCACCTTGAATAGGTTGGCATTCGAGGTTGGCATTCTCTTGACTCAACTTTCACCGCAGCTACCAAACCTTGAAGAGACATTCTTTGAAATGACAGGGGAGCAGAAATGATCGGCAGCATTGCACGTATCTTCTTTGCAGAATGGCGAAAATTGCGTAGACCAACGCTGCTATTTGGAACCCTTGGCGCAGTTGCCTTTTTCAGCGTTCTGGTTTCGTCATTACTTTTCCTAATGATTGATTCACCAAACGGAAATGGTGCTCGGGATTCTCTTGCGTTCACCGATTAGCTCAATTTCTTTGGGAGTCCTCTGGCTACTAATCGTGGAAAATATTGTCGGAGCGGTTAAAGCCAGCACCCTCCAATGGCTACCCGGAAATCAATTGGGAACGATCGCAGTCGGTGGAACTGAAACCATCAGCTACACGCATGCACTTTCTCTTTCAGGACTATATGTTGGTATCGCCTTGGTAGTTGCAACGGTCCTATTTACAAGACGAGATGTAGCCAACTAGCGACACCTAAGCCAACTCGGGTCTAGAGTTAGTACATGTCCACCGCTCTGCTTGAACTTCGTAATGCGGTGCGCCCTTTTCTTGAAAATTTAACTGCCGGCGATTGCGCATTAGTGGCAGTTTCAGGAGGCGCTGATTCATTAGCGCTGGCTTATGTATTAATTAAAGAAGCGCCTGATCTAGCAATTAATTTAATTGCCGTAACTGTTGATCATCAACTACAAAGCGGCTCAGCAGATCAAGCAGCAAAAGTTCAAGTCGAATTAAAAGCAATGGGATATCAAGAAGTTATAATTGAAAAAGTTAACATCAAAGAAAAATCAGGGCTAGAAGCAGATGCGCGCACTGCCAGATATGCCGCACTCGATGCGGTCGCACATGCATATGGCGCAACTCAAATTTTCTTAGGACACACACGAGATGATCAAGCAGAGACAGTTCTATTAGGTCTGGCGCGGGGTTCTGGAACACGCTCGCTTGCAGGGATGGCAGTTATCAATGGAAAGTATGCGCGACCATTTTTACAATTAACTCGCGAACAAACAGTTAAGGCTTGCCAAGAAGCAAAGTTAAATCCTTGGAACGATCCTCACAATGAAAATGCAAAATTTTCACGTGTTCGTGTAAGAAACTCTGTGTTACCGGTTATGGAATCTGAGATCGGACCAGGTATCGCGTCGGCACTTGCGCGAAGTGCTGCGATCTTGCGCGATGATGCAGATGCCCTTGATGAGATGGCGCAGGCAGTTATTTCGCGAGTTGACCTAAAAGACCTTGATTGCGCAGCACTTGCTGAGCTACCGCGAGCGATCCGATCTCGCATCTTGCGGGCTGCCATCTATGCCGCAGGCGCCCCCAGCGGCTCACTGAGCGCAGATCACCTATCGGCCGTTGAGTCTCTAGTCACTTCTTGGCACGGCCAAGGTGAGGCGAGCCTGCCGGGTGGTGTGAAGGTAGCCCGAATTTCGGGCAGACTTTCGCTCTTAGCCCGTCCCTAAATCTCCCTCGAGATTTGAACTTAAAAGGAGTCCCTAAGTGGATGTAACTGCTGTCGGCACAGATGTAGAACGCGTGATTGTTACTGAAGAGCAATTGCGATCAAAGGTTGCAGAACTAGCAGCGCGCATTGACGTTGATTACAAAGATCGCGATCTTCTTTTAGTTGGAGTCCTTAAAGGTGCAATCATGGCGATGGCTGATTTAACGCGCGCTATGCAACGCCATATAGATATGGATTGGATGGCAGTTTCCTCTTATGGCTCTGGAACAAAATCCAGCGGAGTTGTTCGCATCCTTAAAGATTTAGATCGCGATATTACGGGACGCAATATTTTAATTGTCGAAGATATCGTTGACTCAGGCTTAACTCTTTCTTGGCTTCGTGCAAATTTAATGTCAAGAGGCGCCGAATCTGTTGAGATATTGGCAATTCTTCGCAAACCAGAAGCAGCCAAAGTCGAAGTCGATTGCAAGTATGTGGGCTTTGATATCCCAACTGACTTCGTGGTCGGTTATGGTCTGGATTTCAATGAAAAGTATCGCAACCTCTCCTTCGTAGGTGTGCTTGCCAAGCACATGTATTCGTAATGGGTACGCCAAATAAAATGGAGAAGAAAAACTTTTTTAAGAAAAAGCCAGTGGTAAAAAATTCTGGCGCTAAGAAACCTGTAAAGAAAGCGCCAACAACTCGCACTGGACGGATTATGCGTGGACCGCTTCTCTGGATAATTTTAGCAATCCTAGGCGTGAGCATCTTTGGGCAAGTCACTAGTGCTGGAAATCGTTACACCGAAATTGGCACTTCTCAAGCCCTCGATGCAATTGCACAATCAAAAGTGGAATCAGCTTTACTTATTGATAAATCTCAAAAGTTACAGTTAATTCTTAAGCCAGGCAGCCTGATCAACGGCTCTAGCAAAGTGGAAGCATCTTATGTAATCCGCCAAGAGCCAACAATCGTTGATGCGCTGACCGGTAATCCACCTATAAAGGGTTGGAACGTCGATGTGCCTAGACAATCGCTCTTCGTATCCTTCTTATTCTCTATTGCACCGATCTTATTAATCGGATTCTTATTCTTCTTCCTGATGAGTAACGCACAAGGTGGAAATAAAGTCTTTTCTTTTGGAAAATCACGTGCCAAATTGCAAGATAATGATGTTCCGCAAAATACTTTTGCTGATGTTGCAGGTGCTGATGAAGCTATCGCTGAACTTGAAGAGATCAAAGATTTCTTAGCCAATCCACCTAAGTACGCACTGTTGGGTGCCAAGATTCCAAAGGGCGTTCTGCTTTACGGTCCGCCAGGAACAGGTAAAACTTTATTAGCGCGCGCTGTTGCTGGTGAAGCGCAAGTACCTTTCTATTCCATCTCCGGTTCTGACTTTGTGGAAATGTTTGTTGGCGTAGGTGCCGCACGTGTGCGTGATCTCTTTGCGCAGGCAAAAGCCAATGCTCCAGCAATAGTTTTTGTAGATGAAATAGATGCCGTTGGTCGCCAACGCGGTGCAGGTATGGGTGGCGGACACGATGAACGCGAACAAACTCTTAACCAGTTACTTGTGGAAATGGATGGTTTTGAATCAGGCGGACAAGTTATTTTGATCGCTGCAACAAACCGACCAGATGTATTAGATCCTGCGCTATTGCGCCCGGGTCGTTTTGATCGTCAGATAGCTGTAGATCGCCCTGATCTAAAGGGGCGCGAAGAAATTCTAAAAGTCCATGCTAAAACAAAACCACTTTCAGATGAAGTTGAACTGCTTACATATGCGCGTCGCACACCCGGATTTACTGGTGCTGATCTAGCAAATGTTCTAAATGAAGCAGCGCTGCTTGCTGCCCGCGAAGGTAAAAAAGTTATTTCGAATCTGCAAATTGATGAAGCCATTGATCGCGTAATGGCAGGGCCACAACGTAAATCTCGAATCATGTCTGATGATGAACGTCGCGTCACCGCGTATCACGAGGCTGGACACGCACTCGTCGCGCATGCACTTCCACATACAGACCCAGTTCACAAAATTACGATTATGCCGCGCGGTCGTGCACTCGGTTACACGATGGTTCTGCCAGATGATGACAAGTATTCAACAACGCGCAATCAGTTACTTGACCAGCTGGCATATTCACTTGGCGGTCGCGCCGCAGAAGAATTGATTTTCCATGATCCATCAACAGGTGCTTCCAATGATATTGAAAAGGCCACAGCGCTGGCCCGGGCAATGGTCACACAATATGGAATGACTGAAGCAATTGGTGCAATTAAGTTGGGAACGGATGCATCAGAGCCATTTATGGGGCGCGATTACGGACATCAGCGCGATTACTCTGAAAGCGTTGCCGCAAAGGTGGATGCTGAAATCCGCAATTTAATTGAAAATGCTCATCAAGAAGCTTTCGATATTTTGGTTAATAACCGCGTGACGCTCGATGCGATGGTCCTGCAATTACTTGAGAGAGAAACTTTAAACAAGGAAGAAATTGCAGCAATCTTTACCAAGGTAAATTCTTGGCCAAGGCGTCCGGCTTGGACGGGTTCAGCGACTCGCATCCCATCGCAGCAACCACCAGTTGCCGTCCCGGAGAGAGCCGTCGTAGAACCGGCGAATGCAAAGAAGCCATCGCGCGTTAAAAAGAGTGGTAAGAAAGATGGCTCTGACGAGTGAATGAAGTAACGCCAGTATCAATGGGGCCAGAAGATGGTCGCGCACTCCATCCATACGATGAAGTGCGTGCAACCGCTGCGGTGCGCGAATTGTTATTGGCGTTAGGTGAAAACCCGGATCGCGAAGGGCTAAAAGAGACTCCGGCGCGCGTAGCACGTGCCTTTAAAGAGAATTTTGAAGGACTTTGGAAATCACCCGAAGATGTTCTAACAACTACATTTGATATCGGACATGAAGAGTTAGTCATCATTCGCGATATTGAAGTTTTTTCACATTGCGAACATCACTTAACTCCATTTCACGGAGTTGCTCACGTTGGATATATCCCAAGTGGGAAAATAACTGGACTCTCTAAAGTTGCTCGTTTAGTAGATCTATTTGCACGACGACCACAAGTGCAAGAGAGACTGACCACACAAATTGCAGATGCCATGGTGCAAATTCTTAATCCAATGGGTGTGATAGTAATTATTGATTGTGAACATCTTTGCATGTCAATGCGCGGAGTCCGCAAATCACATGCCAGAACTACAACAAGTGCGGTTCGCGGCGTGTTGAGAGATCCGGCAACTCGCGCCGAAGCGATTAGCCTCATTACAAAGGGCTAGTTAAATTGTCTGCTGCAGTTATGAAAATTATGGGCATTTTAAATGTCACACCAGATTCATTTGCAGATGGTGGCCGCCACGAAACATATGAAAAAGCGGTCGCCCGCGGCCTTGAAATGATTGCCGAAGGCGTAGACATAATCGATGTTGGTGGCGAATCCACGCGCCCCGGTGCCGATCGAGTAAGTGCCGAAGAAGAGCAATCGCGCGTTATCCCAGTGATTGAAAAGTTGTCACAAACTGGAATTCCAATCAGCATTGACACTATGCGTGCAGAGACGGCGGACAAGGCGGTTGCCGCTGGAGCTAGCATCGTTAACGATGTCAGTGGCGGATTAGCAGATGAAGAGATGCACGAGAGAGTTGCCGAAGTAGGCTGCCCTTACATCTTGATGCACTGGCGTGGCCACTCAGTAGATATGAATTCACGCGCTGTGTATAAAGATGTGGTGGAAGAAGTAATTGCAGAACTTGAAATTCAAATTGATAAAGCTCTGCGCAGCGGAATTGCCCGCAATAATTTGATAATTGATCCAGGCTTGGGCTTTGCCAAAGAAACCGAACACAATTGGGAGATATTACGCCGTATCGAAGAGATAACTGATTTGGGTTATCCAGTACTAATTGGTGGCTCACGTAAACGTTTTCTGGGTGGTCAAAGTCCTGATGATCGCGAAGCTGCCTCAATAGATTTGACTAGTTCACTCCTTGCTAAAAAGATTTGGGCAGTTAGAGTTCATAGCGTGGCTCCACATAAGAAATTGGTAATTGCTAATGGCTGATTTAATCGAAATCAAAGGAATTAAATCATTTGGATACCACGGTGTCTTGGAAAGCGAAAAAATTACTGGCCAAGATTTTTTTGTCGATGTTGTGCTAGAAGTTGATCTAACTCGCGCCAGTATCTCAGATGATGTTTCTGACACAATTAATTATGCAGAAGTAACAGATCTAGTTGTTGCAGAGATTACTGGCGACCCTGTTTCTTTGATTGAAAAACTTGCCGGAAAAATCGCAGATCGAATCAAGGCGACTTATCCGCAAGCTGCCGCCGTTTCTGTAACAGTTCACAAGCCACAAGCACCGGTCAACGCGCAAGTTAAAGATATATCGGTAACTATAAATCGATGAGAGCGATAATCGCACTCGGTGCAAATATTGGAAATCCTAGAGAACAGATGGATTTAGCGGTAGCAATGCTGCGCGAATCAACAGATTTCCAAGCAGTTTCAAGGTATTTTTCCACCAAGCCCGTCAGCGAAATCCCACAGCCTGATTATTTAAATGCAGTCTGTATCGTAGAAAGTGATCTACCCGCACTTGATCTACTGGCGCTTTTGCATGGAATTGAAAAAACTTTGGGACGAGAGCGCAATGAAAAATGGGGCCCGCGGACAATTGATTTAGATTTGATTCAATATGGAACTTTATTAAGTTCGGCAGATGAATTGACCCTGCCTCATCCACGCGCATATGAGCGCCGATTTGTGATTGAGCCATGGCATTCCATAGATCCTGATGCAATTTTGCTTACTCACGGCAAAATATCTGAGCTTTTGGAGCAAATGCTTTAAGGCTCTAAACTTAGATTCATCACCGCCCGGTACCTGAAAGGACTGGAGCCAGATATGAAGATTGTTACCAGCGCATCAGAAATCGATGGCGGCTGCACTTTTGTGCCAACTATGGGCGCACTTCACGCTGGACATGC